>CACRXC010000024.1_pt1 | contig 51490 bp, 48 predicted proteins | sample 5377091 | NCBI WGS metagenome assembly CACRXC01 (sample SAMEA6061845, study PRJEB28556) | metagenome | reverse complement strand
TGTGCACAGGTTGTCTGAGGCCGCGGGGCCAGAGTGGCGAGAGATCGCTCCCCCGGGGCCGAGCCTCAAAATTTCCCCACCGTCTCTGGGACAGACCCCTGTGGGCCAGAGGGCTGAGAACCGGCGCCTTGACGCGGACCCCGGCTTCCCGGATAATCAGGCCAGATCCTGACCGAAGAGGCCCTCTTTACTTGAGGAGGAGACCATGCTCCGGGTTGCCATCGTCGGGGCCACCGGCATCGTCGGTCAGCAGTTCGCCGTGGCCCTGGCCGGCCATCCCTGGTTCCAGGTCACCCAGCTGGCCGCCTCGGAGCGCTCGGCCGGCCGTCCCTACGGCGAGGCCCTGCGCGACCCCCGGACCGGCAGCCTGCGCTGGTACTGCGCCGAGCCGCTCCCTGAGAGCCTCCGCGACCTTCCGGTCGTGACCGTCGAGCACCTCGACCGGGCCCACCTCGACCTGGTCTTCACCGCCGTCGAGTCCGACGAGGCCCGGGCTCTGGAGCCCGCCCTGGCCGAGACCCTGCCGGTCGTCAGCACCGCCTCGGCCTTCCGCTACGAGCCCGACGTGCCGCTCCTCATCCCCGGCGTGAACAACGACCACGTCCGGCTGCTGGAGGTCCAGCGCCGGAACCGGGGCTGGCGCGGCTTCATCGTCCCCATCCCCAACTGCACGACCACCGGTCTGGCCATCACCCTGCGGCCGCTCCTCGACCGCTTCGGACTCCAGCGCGTGCTGATGACCTCGCTCCAGGCCCTCTCCGGCGCCGGCCGGAGCCCCGGCGTCATCGCCCTCGACATCCTGGACAACGTTATCCCCTACATCGTCGGCGAGGAGGAGAAGGTCGAGCGGGAGACACGCAAGATCCTGGGCCAGTACCGCGACGGCGCCATCCAGCCGGCCGACTTCCTGGTCAGCTGCACCTGCACCCGGGTGAACGTTCTGGACGGCCACACCGAGGCCGTCTTCGCCCAGACGGTCCGACCCTGTCCTCCCGAGGCGGTGGCCCGGGCGATGCGCGACTACGCCGGCGTCCTGGCCGAGGCCGGGCTGCCCTCGGCCCCGCCAGAGATGATCGTGGTCCGTGACGACCCCTTCCGGCCCCAGCCACGCCTGGACCGCGACACCCACAACGGCATGGCCACCGTCGTCGGCCGAATCCGGGCCGACACCGCCCTGGAGAACGGCGTGAAGTACGTGCTGGTCTCCCACAACACCAAGATGGGCGCGGCCCGGGGAGCGGTCCTGGTGGCCGAACTGCTGGTCAAGAGCGGCTACCTCGGCTGACGCCGTCGCCCCGACGCCCCGGAAAGGAGCCGGCGTGAACGTCATCGTCATTGTTCTGGACAGCCTGCGGCAGGACCACGTCAGCCTCTATCACCAGGGCCGGGGGCCCTTCCCCGATGTGCCCCCCTGCCAGACGCCCCACCTCGACGCCTTCGCCCGCTCCTGCATCGTCTTCGAGAACGCCTACCCCGAGGGCCTGCCGACCATCCCGGTCCGCTGCACCCTGATGACCGGCCAGCAGACGCTGCCCTTCCGCCCCTGGCAGCCGCTCACCCCCTACGACATCACCATCGCCGAGATCCTGCGCGAGGAAGGCTACGTCTGCGGCCTCATCTCCGACACCTACCACTACCGCGCCCCCGGCATGAACTACCACCGGGGCTTCCACGCCTACCGCTGGATCCGCGGCCAGGAGTACGACCCCTACGAGTCGGCCCCGCCCCGGCGTCCGGTCGACCGCTACGTCAACGCCCACTACCCCGACCTCTGGCGCCGGCGGGTGGCCCAGTTCCTGGCCAACACCGACGACTTCCAGCGGGAGGAGGACTGGTTCCCCGCCCAGGTGGTCGCGGAGGCCATCACCTGGCTGCGCCGCAACCGCGGCCATCGGAAGATCTTTCTCTGGATCGACTCGTTCGACCCCCACGAGCCGTGGGACCCGCCCGCCCGCTTCGACACCTACACCGACCCCGCCTACCAGGGCCCGCGCCTGATCCTGCCGATGGGGGGACTCGCCAGCCAGTGGGCCACCCCGGAGGAGATCCGCCACATCCGGGGCCTCTACGCCGGCGAGGTCGCCTTCGTCGACCACTGCCTGGGCCAGCTCTTCCAGGCGCTGGAAGAGCTCGGCTACCTCGACGACTCGCTCATCTTCCTCTTCGCCGACCACGGCCACCCGCTGGCCGACCACGGCAAGTTCCTCAAGGGAACCGACCGCCTGTACAACGAACTGCTGAAGATCCCCTTCCTGGTCCGGCTGCCCGGCGGCCGGCAGGGGGGCCGGCGCACCGCCGCTCTGGTCCAGTTCCAGGACGTCCTGCCCACCATCCTCGACCTGCTGGGGCTGGGTCACAACTGCCAGGCGATGCACGGGCGCAGCTTCCGCCCCGTGCTGGAGGGCGACCGCGATGAGCACCGCCAGACCATCATCACCGGCTACCACGCTGGCGAGGACCGCTGTATCCGCGACCGCTGCTGGTCGCTGATCCTGCGGCCCGCCGACCAGCCGGACGAACTCTACTACCTGCCCGAGGACCCCCACGAGCAGGTCAATCGCCTCGACGAGGCGCCCGACGAGGCCCGGCGTCTGGCCAGCGCCTACGGCCGCTACTTCTTCAAGCGCGGCCGCAGCCCCCATCTCAAGGGCGTCCAGGGCCAGTACGAAGTGGCCTCGGGCGCTGTCGACTAGCGGACGATGTCGGTGGCGCAGTCGGCCCTCAACCCGGCCCGGGCGCTGGCCGCCCGGGCCCGCCGCTGGAACGCCCTCTGCCTCCTCACCGACTACGTCTTCTTCGCTTTAGGCATGGCCTTTGTCAACGCGACCACCGTCCTGCCCTCGTTCGTGGACCAGCTGACCGACTCGCCGCTGCTGGTCGGGCTGGTGGCGACGGTCCAGACCGGCGGCTGGCTCTTCCCCCAGCTACTGGCTGCGGCCTACGTGGCCGGCCGGCCACGGGTCAAGGCACTGATGGTGGGGCCAGCCCTGCTGGGGCGGCCGGCCTGGTGGGTGCTGGCGCTGGTCACGGCCCTGGTGGGCCCGCAGCAGCCGGGGCTGCTGCTTCTGGCCTTCTTCCTCGGCTACGCGCTGTTCGTGGTGGTGGACGGCCTGGTCTCGGTGCCCTGGTTCGAGATCCTGGGCAAAGCGGTCCCGCCCACCCACCGGGGGCGGCTTCTGGGCACCGGTCAGCTCCTGGCCGGGCTCCTGGCGACCGGTGTCGGGGGGCTGGTCGGCCTTATCCTGGCCCACCCGGCCCTCCCCTTCCCGACCAATTACGCCCTTCTCTTCTTCGGCGCCGGAGCCTGCTACCTCGTCTCCCTGGGAGCGCTGGCCCTCCTGCGCGAACCGCCCGGCCCGGACCTGCGCCGGGCGGCCGGCCGCACTCCCTTCTGGCGGGCGCTGGGCCCGGTGCTGCGGACCGACCGATCCTTCGTCAGGGCAGTCGTCGTCAAACTGCTGGTGGGAGCCGGGACCATGGTCTACCCCTTCTACAGCCTCTTCGCCCTGGGACCGTTGGGCTTGGCCCCCGAGCACCTGGGGCTCTTCCTTTCGGCCCAGGTCCTGGGCAACACCGCCGGCGGGCTGGTCCTGGGGCCGCTGGCCGACCGCCATGGCCCCCGCCGGGCGATCCAGATGGCGGCGGCCCTGGGCCTGCTGGGACCGCTGCTGGGACTGGCCCTTCTGGGTACACGGGGCCTCGACGGTCCGGTCGTCTTGGGCGCGACCGGGCTCATCTTCGCCCTCGTCGGGGTCGGGCTGAGCGCCCACCTCCTGGGCTTTATGAACTACGTCCTGGAGATCGCCCCGCCCGGCCAGCGTTCGACCTACGCCGGGCTCTTCAACACCCTGGGGAGCACGCTGCTCCTCGTGCCGCCCCTGGCCGGGTGGGTGCTGGAACGGACCTCGTTCACCGTTCTCTTCGGGCTGGCGGCCCTGGCCTTTCTGACCGGTCTGCTGGCCAGCCGGCACCTGCCGGAACCACGGGGCGCCGGCGCCCGCCTGATACCTGCCGCGGAGGCGCACGATGATCTGGGGTGAGTGGACTGCCGACGATCTGCCGGCGGTGGTGACCCTGCTCAACCGGGTCTCGCCCTACGACACCTTTGTCCCGGAGCACGTCCGGGAGATGGTCTTCCAGGACCCTCAGTATCGGCCGGACCTGCTGCTGGGCGCCTGGGAGCGCGGCCGCCTGGTGGCGGTCGCCGCCGGGGTGGTCCGGCAGGTGCCGGGGAGCGCGGCGCCGCCGGTCGGCTACCTCAAGCTCCTGGCCGTGGTCCCGGAGCGGCAGCGCCAGGGGCTGGGCAGCGCGCTGCTGGCCCGGCTGACCGAGCGGCTGCAGGCGGCCGGGGCCACCGCTCTGCGGGTCTTCGGCGACTCGCCGGCCTATCTGCGGCCGGGGGTGGATTTTCGCCTGACCCCGCTGGTCTGCTTCCTGCTGCGCCACGGGTTCGAGTGGCGGCGCCACGCCGTGAACATGGAGGCCCGGCTGCCAACGCTGCTCCTGGAGACCCAGGCCGACGAGGAGCGGCTGCGGGCGCAGGGGATCACGATCCGGCGGCTGACCCCTGCGGATGCGGAGGCCTTCCAGGCCTACATGGCCCGCGACTGGAGCTGGTTCTGGCAGGTCGAGGCCGGACGGACGCTGCGGCGCCAGCCCATCTCGACTTTCATCGCCCTGGCGGGCGAGGACATTATCGGCTTCGCCTCGTACGACGCCACCGGCCCGGGCCAGTTCGGCCCGATGGGGGTCACCCCCACCCGTCGGGGGCTGGGGATCGGGGCCGTCCTGCTCAAGCGCTGCCTGGCCGACATGCGGGAGCGCGGCTACGTGGTGGCCGACATCCAGTGGGTCGGGCCCATCGCCTTCTACGCCCGCACCGTCGGGGCCGTGATCAGCCGCTGCTTCTGGCAGTACGAGCGGCCGCTGGCGCCGTAGAGCCGGCGGCGCGGAACCAGCGTACGGAGGCAGGCCGACCCATGGGCCTCGTGCTCGACCCCGGGCCGCTGCGGCCGGGACCCTTCCTCTGGACCCTCCCCTACACGCTGCTGGGGGTTCTCCTGGCTCTCCTCTCCGGGACCCGGCCGCGCTACCATCGGGGCCTCTTCATCGCCCTGAGCGACTGGGGATTCGCCCACCTGTTTCTCACCCGACGGGGCTTTGTGGCCATGACGCTGGGCCGGGTCATTCTGACCACCCGGCCCCTGACGATGGCGACCTGGGTTCACGAACTGGTCCACGTCCAGCAGTACGAGCGCTGGGGGCCGCTCTTTCTCCCGCTCTACCTCTGGTGGCATGTCCGCCGGGGCTACCAGGAGAACCCCTTCGAGCGGGCGGCGGCCGCAGTCGCCGCCCGCCTCTGCCAGGAGGCCCCGGACCGGGCGGCGGCCCAGATCTGGCCGCCGGCGCTCTGAGCGGTCAGCGGCGAGGGGAGAGCGGCCGCAGGCGGGGCCCCTCGGGCGTGTCCTCGACCTGGAATCCCCAGCGCCTGATCTCGGCCCGGAGGGCGTCGGCCGTGGCCCAATCGCGCCGGCGCCGGGCCTGCTCACGCTGCTCGACCAGGCGGACGACCTCGGGGGGAACGGCGGCATCGGACGGCGCCGGCCGGAGGGTCGTCTCCCACTGGGCGAAGCGCTCGCGCCAGGCCGGCGTCAGGGCGGCAGCCAGCCCCTCCCAGCGGAACGTCCCCAGCTGGGCGAGGGGAAAGACGGCCCCGGTCGAGAAGACCGCGGTCTCCCCGGACCGCTCGACCGTCACCGTCCCCTGCCCCAGCACCCGCGCCTCGGCGGCCGCGGGGTCGAGGACCAGGGCGGTGTGCTCGTCGATGCCAACCAGCACCACGTCGGCCGGCAGCAGCGCCCGCAGGCGGGCGAAGCGCTCGACGCCCATATAGCAGCGGCTGGTGTCCAGGTCGGCCCCGCCCTCGCGGTTGTCCCAATGGGGAATGAAGACCAGAGACGGTCCGGCCGGCCCCAGCAGGTCGAGCCCCGGCACCCAGTCCAGATCGGCCCCGGCCTTGTAGATCTCGTAGACGGGGAGGGTATAGGCGCCGATGGCCAGAACCGCCGCGCTGGCCAGGACGAGCGCCGCCCCCGCCAGCCAGCGGTAGCGGACCGCCTCCCAGACCACGCTCCCGCGCAGCTGCCGCACCGCGTAGGTCGGGCTGCCCGGCCCCAGGAAGAGGCAGGTCGCCCCCAGCAGGCGCTCCGCCAGGGCCGGGTCGTCGGGGCTGAAGGGCGTGCCCCGCTGGCGGGCTGGCACGACCACCGTCTCCGGGGCGTAGTTCTGCAGATGGTGCTCCAGGAACTCGGCGATCCGACGGGCCACCAGGGCCGAGTTGGGCTGAAAGCCGGCCGGCGTCTCCAGAATCGCCACCCGTGGCGACGCCGGCTGGCGCCGGAAGAGCCAGTCGAAGACCCGGCGGCCGGCGGCCGCCGTCTCGCCCGAGCCGAAGAGCACCAGATAACCAGGCCGGTCTGCCACAGCGCCTTCCTCCGGGTCACGTCCACCGACGCGGGCGCATCATCCCAACCTTGCCGGCCGGGCCGCCCGGCGAGCCCGGACCCTCCTCTCCGCGCCGGGCGGGCCGGGTCAGCCGTCGCCCCCGACGGTCACCGTCGGGGCGGCCCTGCCGGCCAGGTAGGGGACGGTCTGCGGGCCCTGCGGGAGCACGGCCACCCGCGCTCCCGGTCCGTACTCGGCCAGCAGGGCCCCCACGGTGGCGGCGATGTCGGGGCAGGGCTCCAGGTGGACCGCCCGCAGGTCGTCGGGCGCGAGATAGTCTGAGTAGACGAAGACGCGGGCCCGGAGCAGGATCTGGGCCTGGATCTGGGCCTGCCACTGGTCGTAGGCCTGAAAGCCCGGCTGGTGGATGAGCGACAGGAGATCGGCCGGCGTCGGTCGGGCGGCCAGGAGATCGCGATAGTGGCGGTGGCCGATCCCCTCGCGGCACTCGGCGGCGAGGATGATCGCCCCGCCGGGGCGGACGATCTGGGCGGCGGCCGCCATGCCCTTGACCGCCTGGTAGAGGTTGAGGTCGAGGGGGTAGCCGCTGTTGGTGGTGATGACGATGTCGAAGGGCGCCTGGACGGGTCGGAGGGCCGTCGCCCGGACCGCCGCCACCCCCTGGGGATAGGCCTCCTCGAGGGCTCCGGCGTAGACCCCGGTGATCTCCTTATGCTTGTTCAGGGTGACGTTGACCAGGAAGGTCGGCGGGGCCAGGCGGGCGCCGGCCCGCTGGTCCTCATGGATGGGGTTGCCGTCGGTCACCGCCCAGGTGGCCGACGGGTGGGCGATGAGCGGGGCCGAGTGATTGAACATGATCGTGGCCGCACCGGCCACGCCGGGCAGCACGCCTTTGTAGCCACCGCTGAAGCCGGCGAAGAAGTGCGGCTCGATAAAGCCGGTCACGATCCGCACATCGGCCTCGACGTAGTGTCGGTTCAGCCAGACGGCGTTCCCGGCCGGCGTTCGGCCCACGTAGACGAGGTCGCGGTCGGCGTGGGCGTCGTGGTTGAGGACCCGGTAGCGCCGGACGACCTCCGCGCCCAGCATCCGGGCCAGCTCGGCGGGGGTGTTGGGTCGGTGCAGGCCGGTGGCGTTGAGAAGCGTGATCCGTTCGGGCGGGAGGTGGGCCAGAGCCCGCAGGATCGCCGGGATGATCTGGTGGTTCGGGGTCGGGCGGGTGATGTCGCTGAAGACGATGGTCACCCGGGCGCGGGGAGGAACGGTCCGGAGCGGCGCGGTCCCCAGCGGCGCCGCCAGGGCCGCCTCCAGCGCGGCCATAGGATCGGGCAGCCCGGGCACGAACGTCGGCTCGATGACCGTGCAATCGTCAACGGGCAGATCGACCACCAGGCCCCGTTGACCGTAGGCCAGTGCGACGCGCATCGCCCCCTCCGGCCGTGAGCGCTGCTCTCAACCCTACCACAGCGACCGCGCCGGCGCAAGCCCGACTCACCCATCCTGGTGTTCCCCCGGTCTATCGGCTGGTCTGGTCATTGTCCGGTGGCCCGCTGGTGTGCTAGAATTGGGGTGACAGGCGTTGCGCAGGGCGGAAGAGAGGCGGTCGGGGCTGTTTTTCGACGCCTGACGGTGCCTGGCCAGGGGTACAGAGAGGGAGATGCCGGCGGTTCGCCCACTACGCCCAACCGATCTCCTCGCCTTTGTCGCCTTCCAGCAGCAGGTTCCGGAGAACGCCGCCGCCTCGCTTCTGGCCGGTCCCCGGACTCCCCTGCTGGCCGAGTTCCTGCGGTACACGCTGGCGCTGGAGCCGGGGCGCGCGCACTGGGTGTATATCGAACGTGGACGGATCCAGGGGCTGGTGACGACCAAGGCCCGCCCGGGGGCTGACATCTGGGACATCGACCGGTTGGCGCTGCTGCGGACGGCCGACGCGGCCCACACCTGTCGGCGTCTGGTCGAACACCTCTGCGCGGCCGCCTGTGAGGCGGGAGTCCAGCGGATCTTCATCCGGGTCGCCGACGACACGCCGTTTCTGGGCGCCCTGCGCCAGGCCGGCTTTTTCGGCTACACCACCGAGCAGATCTTCCGGCTCCCACCCCCCACGCTCCCGGACCACCGCCCTCCGATCCCCGGTCTGCGCGCCCGCCGGCCGGCGGACCACCACGCCCTCTTCCAGCTCTACTGTCAGACGGTGCCGGCGGCGGTGCGGCAGGTCGAGGCCATGACCCTGACCGAGTGGCGCTGGCTGGACGGCTGGGGGCTCTACCCGATGACCTGGCGCCAGCGCTGGAACCGCCGCCGACGGGACTTTGTGGTGGGGGCCCACGGAACCCTCGTGGCCTGGCTGCGGCTGGGGCTGCGACGGCGCACCCTCCAGCTCCTGACCACCCTGGGCGCCCCCGAGATCGACGACCTGGTGCGCTTCGGTCTGCACGTCCTGGGGGCCGGGGGACCGGTGGTCTGCCCGGTCCGCGAGTACCAGCCGGCGCTGGCCGGCGCGCTGCAGCGGCTGGGGGCCGAGCCCGTGGCCCGGCATGTGCTGCTTGTCCGGGCCCTGGCCGCCCGTCTGCCCGAACGGCTGCTCGTGCCCGCGCACGTCTGAGGACGGAGGTGACTGTTTTTGCAGAAGAAGATCACAGACGACCTGGACGCCCTGTTGCAGGCCCTGCCGCCCCATATCGCCGAGCCGATCGCCCAGATGGAGGATAAGTCGGAGCTGCTGGAGATCGTCCTCGATCTGGGGCGCCAGCCCGAGGCCCGCTTCCCCGGCCGCGAGGTGGTCCTGAGTCCGCACGAGGTCCGTGAGGAGGACCTGGAGTACGTGGTCTCGCGCATCGGCGAGTTCGGTGACGACAATCGGGCTGGTATCGAGCGCACGCTGCACCGGATCTCGGCCATCCGCAACCGCAAAGGGCGGATCATCGGGTTGACCTGCCGGGTGGGCCGGGCCGTCTACGGCACGATCACCATTATCCGCGACATCGTTGAGTCGGGCAAGAACATCCTGCTCCTCGGTCGCCCCGGCGTGGGCAAGACGACGATGCTGCGCGAGGTCGCCCGCGTCCTGGCCGACGATTTCAAGAAGCGGGTCATCGTCGTGGACACCTCGAACGAGATCGCCGGCGACGGCGATATTCCTCACCCCGGCATCGGGCGGGCTCGACGGATGCAGGTGCCGACACCGGCCCTCCAGCACCAGGTGATGATCGAGGCGGTCGAGAACCACATGCCCGAGGTCATCATCATCGACGAGATCGGCACCGAACTGGAGGCCCAGGCCGCCCGGACCATCGCCGAGCGCGGGGTCCAGCTCATCGGCACCGCCCACGGCAACACCCTGGAGAACCTCATGCTCAACCCGACGCTCTCCGACCTCATCGGCGGGATCCAGAGCGTGACGCTGAGCGACGAGGAGGCCCGCCGCCGGGGCACCCAGAAGTCGATCCTGGAGCGCAAGGCCCCCCCGACCTTCGACGTGGTGGTCGAGATCCAGAGCTGGACCCAGGTGGTGGTCCACCAGAACGTGGCCGAGGTCGTCGACGCGATCCTGCGCGGCCAGCCGATCCCGGCCCAGGTGCGCTGGATCGATGAGGACGGCCAGGTCCACATCGAGCAGACTTCGACCCACTATCCGCTGGTCCGCGAGCGCACCCCCCAGCGGACCATGCGGCCATCGGGGAGCCCGCCTCCGCCGCCCGCGCCGGCCGTCCGCTCGGCCAACGGTCGCCCGACGGCCGCCCCGGCGCCGGAGGAGCGCCTGCTCAAGCGGAAAGTGGTCTACCCCTATGGGGTCAACCTGAACCGGCTGGAGCAGGCCATTCGGGAGATGCAACTGCCGGTGGAGATCACCAAAGACGCCCGGCAGGCCGATGCCATCCTGACGCTGAAGAATTACTACAAAAAGAAGCCGCCGGCCCTGCGCGACGCCGAGGCCGCCGGCGTCCCGGTCTACGTCCTCAAGAACGGCAGCGTCCTGCAGATCGAGCAGGCGCTGGCCAGCCTCTACGACCTGGACGTGCTCGACCCGGTGGCCGAGGCGATGCAGGAGGCCGAGGAGGCGATCCAGCGGGTGCTGGAGCGGGCCGAGCCGGTGGAGCTCTCCCCGCAGAACGCCTACATTCGCCGTCTCCAGCACCAGCTGGCCGAGCGGTACAACCTGGCCTCGCGCAGCGAAGGGCGCGAGCCGTTCCGGCGGGTCAAGATCTACCCGTGAGCCCTCCTGACACCCCCGGGCTCTTCCTGGCCCTCGAAGGCATCGAGGGCGCTGGGAAAACCACCCTGGCCCAGCGCCTGAGCGCGGTCTTCCAGCAGGCCGGCCACGCCAGCCTGGTGGTCCGCGAACCGGGGGGCACGCCGCTCGGCGAGCAGATACGGGCCCTGCTTCTGCACCCCGCGGAGCCGCCGCCGGCCCCCCGGACCGAGACCCTGCTCTTCTCGGCCGCCCGGGCCCAGCTGGTCCACGCCGTCCTGCGGCCGGCCCTGGCCGCCGGCCAGGTGGTCATCGCCGACCGCTACGCCGCCTCGACGCTCGCCTATCAGGCGTTCGGGCGTGGGCTGCCGCTGGCCGAGGTCGAGGCGGTCGTCGCCTTCGCCATCGAGGGCCTCTGGCCCGACCTCACCATCCTGCTCGACCTGGACCCCGCGGTCGGCCTGCGCCGGAAGGCGAGGCGCTCGCCCGATCGGTTTGAACAGGAGCCGCTGGCCTTCCACGAGCGCGTCCGCCAGGGCTACCGCTGGCTGGCCGAAGCCTCGCCGGAGCGCTGGCTGGTGCTCGACGCCACCCACCCCCCCGAGACCCTCATCCGGCAGATCCTGACGCTCATCGCCCACCGCTGGCCGCGCTGGGCCGTCCCCGCGGCCGTACGCCTCTAGCGAGGAGGGACCGGCGTGAAACTCATCCTGGCCATCGTCCACAGCGACGACGCCCCCGGCCTGCTCGACGCCCTGACCCGGCGCGGCTTCCGCGCCACCCGGATCAACACCGCCGGCGGCTTCCTCAAAGAGAGCAACGCCACCATCCTGCTGGGCGTCGACGACCGGGCGGTTGACGAGGTCCTGGCCACGATCCAGGCCAACTGCCAGACCCGCCGCCAGTACATCAACCCGCTCCCGCCGGTGATGGAGCCGGGCGAGTTCTACCTGCCCTACCCGGTCGAGGTCCAGATCGGCGGGGCCACCATCTTCGTCCTGGAGGTCGAGCGCTTTGAGCGCCTGTAGCCCGTATCACCCACTGCCACCCGGTGTTGTGATCGTTGGCAGCGGCTGGCGCCGGAGGTGCCGATGACCCTGTCCACGGAACCGGACGAGGTGCTGGCCGAACGCGCCAAGCGGGAGAGCGCGGCGTTCGCGGTCCTCTACGAGCGTCACGTCCGCCGCATCTACAACTACATCTATATGCGCACGGGCAGCGTGGCCGAGGCCGAGGACCTGACCGCCCGGACCTTCTTCCAGGCGCTGTATCACCTGGAACGATACGAGGTCCGCAGCGCCCCGTTCGCCGCCTGGCTCTTTCGGATCGCCCATAATCTGGTCGCCAACTGGCACCGCGACACCAGTCGTCACCCGGCCGTCTCGCTGGAGTCGCTGGCCCAGCAGGAGCACCCGCACGACGATCCGGAGGAGGCGGCGCTGAGCGCCGAGGAGAAACGGGAACTGCGGGCGGCCATCGCCCGCCTGCCCGCCGACCGCCAGCTCCTGCTACTGCTGAAGTTCGGCGAGGAGCGCAGCAACGCCGAGATCGCCCAGATCCTCGGCCGCAGCGAGGGCGCCGTCAAGGCCCTGCTGCACCGGACCCTGGTGAGTCTGCGCGCGATGCTGCAGCCCGACCGCCGGTCCCCGGGCCAGCCCTCGCGGGCCGAGAGCCGGCCGCACCCCGTGGGGGAGGAGTACGGGAAAGGGGAGGACGATGCGTGACGACTTTGCCGCCGATCTCCTGAGCGCCTATCTCGACCACTGGAGCGCCCGCAACGGCCAGCCGATCACCCCGACGCTTCTGCAGGCCGACCTGGCCGAACTGGGCGGGCTTCTGCTCCTGGCTCACCGGCTCAAACGCCTCCTGCGCCCGGTCGAGCCCGCACCCGCCTTCGTCGCCACCCTGAAAGAGAGCCTGCTGGCCGCCGCCGCCGCGCGAACGGGTCGCCGGCCGGCGCTCTGGCGCCGGCCCCCCTTTGTCATCGGCGCCACGCTAGGCTCGCTGGTCTCGGTCGCCGCTGTCCTGATGGTCGTCACCCGCGTCCGCACCGCCTGCCGGTCGGCCGCCTGAGGCCGCCTCCGTTTCGGGCGTTCGGGGCAGGTCGAAGAGGGCGGCCTCCTCTTTGGCCCGCATCTGGCGCTGTTCGGCCGGGGTCTCGTGGTCGTAGCCCAGAAGATGCAGCAGCCCGTGGACGGTGAGATAGGCGATCTCGCGGCGCAGGCTGTGGCCGTACTCCTGGGCCTGGGCCCGCGCCCGGTCCAGCGAGATGACGATGTCCCCCAGATGGACCGGCGCCTCCGGCGGGAGAGGAACCGTCTCCTCAGGCTCCAGCAGCGGGAAGGAGAGCACATCGGTCGGGGCGTCGACGTGGCGGAACTCGCGGTTCAGACGCTGGATCTCGGCGTCGTCGGTCAGCACGATGCTGACCTCATAGCGTCCGGTCCGCCCCTCGTTGCGCAGCACGCGCCAGACCAGTTGCCGCAAGAGCGCCGGGTCGACCGCGCTCTCCGCTCCCGGTGGGACGGCGATATCCACCTCGATGTCGAGCCCGTCGGTGGGCGTCTCAGCCATGGCTCTCTCCCGAGCGGGCGGAGGCCGGAGGCGCAGCCAGGGCCAGCCTCTCCGGGTACTGCACCCGCGGATGGTACATCCCCTGAAGGATCGTGAAGAACACCTGACGGATCGTTTCCAGATCGCGCAGGGTGAGGTCGCACTGGTCAAGTTGCCCCTCGGCCAGGCACTCGCCCACCACCCGCTGGACGATCTGCCGCAGCCGCTCGGGCGAGCGGTCGGGCGCCGCCCGCACCGCCGCCTCGACGCTATCGGCCAGCATGAGAATCGCCGCCTCCTTGCTCTGCGGGGGCGGACCGGGATAGCGAAAGAGCGCCGGGTCCACGTCAGGGCCGATCTCCTGCAGGGCCCGCTGGTAGAAATAGCCGGCGAAGCGGGTCCCGTGGTGCTGGGCGATGAGGTCGCGCACCCGGGAGGGCAGGCCGGAGCGCTGGGCCAGCTCCAGTCCGTCGGCGACGTGGGCGATGATCAGCCGGGCGCTCGTGACCGGGTCGAGATGATCGTGAATGTTGCGGCTGTCGAACTGGTTCTCGGCGAAGGCGTAGGGACGCAGCAGCTTGCCGATATCGTGGTAGTAGGCCCCGACCCGCGCCAGCAGGGCGTCGGCCCCAACCGCCTCGGCCGCCCGCTCGGCCAGGTTGGCCACCACCAGACTGTGGTGGTAGGTGCCCGGCGCCTCGGTCAGCAAGCGCCGGAAGAGGGGCTGGTTCGGATGAGCCAGTTCCAAAAGACCCAGCGTGGTCGTGATCCCGAAGAGGTGGCCGAGGAGCGCCGCCGCGCCCAGCGTCAGGACCGCCGAGAGCCCGCCGTTGATCAGGGCGAGCAGCCCCAGCAGCGCCAGCCGTTGGAGGTCAGCCTCGCCCGCCAGCAGCTGAAACCCGGCGCTCACCGCCAGGACCGCACCGCCCACCGCCAGGCCGGCCACCAGAAAGGCGTGGAGCCGCTCCACCCGCGCCACGCTCAGGGCTCCGGCCAGCGCCCCGGCCAGGCCGACCAGGACCAGCTCCAGCGATGGCGTCACCACAAAGGCGAAGAGAACGGCGGCCACCACCCCGGCCACCAGCGCCAGCTCCGGCCCCAGGAGGAGCGCCACCAGCATCGGGCAGGCGGCCAGCGGGAAGAGATAGGCGTAGAGGTCGCGGCCGGGCAGGGTCAGCTTGGCCGCCAGCGTCGCCAGCAGCAGCACCAGCAGCAGGAGCAGCAGGCGCCGGCTGCTCTCCAGGAGCCGGGGCTGCAGCCGGGCCAGGTAGACCGCCAAAAGCCCCACGAGCACCCCCAGCGGCAGGGCCGTCCCGACCACCGACCGCCACTGCACCTGGGGGTTGCGCAGACCGACCGCCTCCAGCCGCTCCAGGTCGAACGCCCGGACGACGTCGCCGTCGCGCAGAATGGTTTCGCCGCGCTCGATGGTCACCCAGACCGGCGCCACCTTCTCCTGGGCCTCGCGGCGGGCCCGCGCGGTCGCCTCGGCATCCACCGTGTAGTTCGGACGCAGCAGCCGCCGGACCAGGGCCACCGTCAGGGTGGCCGGCCGCTCGGCCAGCGACGGACTGACGAGGGCCGGGATACCCTGCTGGATCTCCTCCAGCTGGCGCTCGCCGATCCGCCCCCGGTAGAGGTGGTCGAGGAGGCGGAGCGTCTCCGCCATCACCGCCTGCCACTCGGGCTCCTCCAGGCGCAGGAGGTCGCTGAGCAGCGTGGTCTCCAGGCCAGCCAGTTCCGGCAGACGCTGGAGAGCCTCGATCCGCTGGGGCAGGGCGAGCGGACTGCGGCGCAGGCTCTCGATCTGGCCGAAGAGCTCGGTGGCACGCTGGCGCTGGCGGTCGCCGACCGTGGCGTCGAAGACCATGATCTCGGGGACGGCCGCCGCGGCCCGGGCTCGTTCAGCCTGCGTGCGCACCTGGCTGATGTAGGTGACGCGGACCGGCGACTTGATATGGTATGGGCTGACGTCCCCTTCGTTGAGGTTATAGCGCCCGGGCAGGAACTGGAAGGTCAGAACAACCAGGAGACCGGCGTACAACCCACCGGTGAAGAACAGCCACCGCAGCCAGCGCAGGACCGAGGCCCGCAGGACTGGCGGCCGCATCCGCCCTGGACGAGACAAGCCCCCGGCTGGTCTGCTCATCGCTCCACCCGGCCACTGCGACACACCGGCGTCCTCCAGGAGCGCACCGGGGCCGGCCAGCCCGCCGCCACCACGCACCACCCCGCCGCACCGCCGGCGACCTCCTCACCGGCGAGCGGCGTTCTTGAGGGAGTTCTTGATGCTCTTGCGCAGCTTGGCCGCCTTCTTCTTCTTGCGCTTGACGCTCGGCTTCTCGTAGTGCTCGCGCCGGCGCGCCTCGGTGAGAATCCCGTCCTGCTGGACTTTCTTGTTGAACCGCTTCAGCAGACTCTCAAAAGTCTCGTTCTCTCCGAGGACGACGTCCACCCGGCTCCTCCCTGAAAGAATGCACTGCGCTCCAGAGCCCTGAGCACTCGTCCAGGAGGGCGCCCGCCTCCGGCGGGCGCGCCTGACCGCGACGGTCGTTTCGCCTGGAGATTATAGAGAGGCCCGCCGGCCGGTGTCAAGCGTCGCCCGACCGGCTGCTCCCCGCGCCCGGCCTACTGGAACTGCGGCAGGTACGCGCACTCCAGCGCCAGCAGCTCGTCCAGCACCCGCTCCGCCGCCCGCACGCTGTCCACCACCGGATCGGCCAGCAGGGCCTGGAGGGCGACCTGGCGCGAGCCGGTGAGGGCCGCCTCGACCACCAGCTCCTGGACCGCCAGCTGGGCCTGGATCCAGCCGACCACCGCCGGCGGGAGCTCCCCCATGGCCAGACCGTGGACCCCATCGGCCGTGGCGACGCCGGGCACCTCGACGATGGCCCCCTTCGGCAGGTTGGCGATGTGGCCGTCGTTGGGGAGATTGACCGCGTCGAGATAGCGCGGGGTGTTGGAGAGGATCCCGGCGATGATCGGGAAGGCCAGTTCGCCCGAAGGCCGGATCTCCCGGCGGTCGACGGGACGCCGGCCCTCGGCGATGGCCACCAGCTCCTGCCAGCGGGCCGCGCGGCGTCGCTCGGCTTCGGCGAAGTCGTAGCCCTCCAGACCGCAGTACTCCCAGGCGAAGGGCAGGTACTCGCCGATGTGATCGTCGCTGGGCGAGGGGTAGAGGCCGATCCGCTCGAAGAGCGCCCGCGAGAGCGGCTGGAACGAGGGGTCGTAGACGGCGTGGCGCTGGCGCAGGAGGGGATAGAGGTCCTCACCGGTCTGGCGGTGGGTCAGCGTCAGCATCCAGGTGAAGTGGTTGATCCCGGCCGCCCGGGGCACGATGAGGTCCGGGTCCAGGCCGGTGATCCGGGCGACGCTGCGGACCCCCATGCCGATCCCATGGCAGAGCCCGACCCAGCGCAGTCGGGTCGCCCGGTGCAGCGCCAGGCAGATCCGGCTGAGGGGATTGGTGAAGTTGATGAGCAGGGCCTGGGGAGCCAGTTCCTCGACATCGCGGCCGATGCTCAGCAGGAGCGGGATGTTCCGCAGGGCGTGGAAGAGCCCGCCCGGACCGCCGTTCTCCCCCAGCACCTGCCGGATCCCGTGCCGGAGCGGGATCTCGAACTCCTGCCGCCAGAGTTCGAAGCGCCGGACCGCCACCGAGACGATCACGAAGTCGGCCCCCGGCAGCGCCGCCCGCCGGTCGGTGGTGGCCTCGATGGTCAGGTCGGCCCCGCAGGCCTCGCTGAGCCGCTCGGCCACCTTCTGAACAACGGCCAGACGGTCGGCATCCAGATCGACCAGCACCAGCCGGGCGCCGCGCACCTCCGGTGTCAGCACCGCGTCGGCCACCATCGGCGGCCCGAACGAGCCACTGGCCGCCCCGATCAGCACAATCTTCGGTGGGCGCATCGTCCACTCCTTTGCCGGGCGATCGCGGGTCAGGAACCCTGCCGCGATCGTAGCACGCCCTTGCCGCCAGAGGAAGAGATCTGCTAAGATGTCACCGGAAACCAGTGGAGGCGGTCAGGATCCCCTGACCGCCTCTTCCGGGTCGGCCTCCGGCCCGATGGAGAGGGTGACACGCGATGGCCAGTCGCTGCGAGATCTGCGGCAAGCGCCCGATGAGCGGCCACAACGTCAGCCACTCCCAGCGCCACACCAAGCGCCGCTTCCGCCCGAACATCCAGTCGGCCCGCATCCCGATCAACGGCCAGTACCGGCGGGTGGACATCTGCACGCGCTGCCTGCGGACGCTGGAGAAAAAGGGGCTGGTCTAAACCGCTCCGACCAGATCGCCCGCCCCGCCCCCACGGGGCTTTTTTAGTGGGCGACGGGCGGGGGCTCGGTCGCGCGGCCGACGCTCCGGGCCAGCGCCTGCAATCCGGCGGCGATCCCGGCGGGGTGCCGGAAGACCGCCGAGCCCGCCACCAGCACCTCGGCCCCGGCCCGCTGGACCAGCGGCGCCGTCTGCGGGTTGATCCCGCCGTCGACCACGATCTCGGCCCGCAGGCCGCGCCGGTCGCGCCACTCGCGCAGGGCGACGATCTTCTCGACCGTCTCCGGCAGGAACTCCTGCCCCCCCCAGCCCGGATTCACCGTCATCACCAGGACCGCGTCCACCAGCCCGAGCACCACCTCCAGCCAGCCGACCGGCGTGCCGGGGTTCAGCGCCACGCCGGCCCGGCAGCCGAGCCGGCGGATGGTCAGGAGATCGCGATGCAGGTGCGGACAGGCTTCGACGTGAATGAAGATCTGGTCCGCCCCGGCCTGGACGAAGGCGGCGAGGTGGGCGGCCGGGTTCTGGACCATCAGGTGCACGTCCAGCGGCAGCCGGGTCGAGCGCCGGATCGCCTCGACCACCAGCGGGCCGATGGTGATCGTCGGGACAAAGACCCCGTCCATCACATCGACGTGCAGCCGGTCGGCCAGACCGGTGGCCTCGACTGCGGCGATCTGGTCGGCCAGCCGGGCGAAGTCGGCGGAGAGCAGCGAGGGGGCCAGGCGAACGGTCATCGTCGGTGGCGCTCTCACCAAGAGCGGGGGCGCACCGGTCACGGCGGCGCCCCGGCGGTCGTCGGGCCCCATTATAGGGGCGGTGCCACGGCGACGCAACTGGTGGTATGATCTAACCGGGCGCCCCCACCCGAGGAGGCCACATGGCAGCCGATCCCGCCGTTGAGACCGTCCGCACGGTGGCCGAGGCCGCCGCCCGGGCCGGCGGTGCCGTCCTGCGCCATCTCCTCTACCAGCAACGGTCGGTCGCCTGGAAGACCGACGGCACCGACCGGAGCCTGGTCACCGACGCCGACTACCAGGCCGATGCCACCATCACCACCATCACCGCCATCATCCGCACCGCCTTCCCCGACCACGCCATTTACTCGGAAGAAGGGGCCGGTTTTCCGGAGAATGCCCAGCACCTCTGGGTGATCGACCCGCTCGACGGGACCGAGGAGTACGCCCGCGGGGCGCCGGGAGCCTGTGTGGCGGTCGGCTACACGGTCGCCGGCACTCCCCTGGTCGGCGTGGTCTACGACCCCTTTCGGGACGAACTCTTCAGCGCTGTCCGCGGCCATGGGGCCCGGCTGAACGGCCGGCCGATCCGTGTCTCGGCCACCCGCCAGCTGGCCGACGCCGTGGTGGCCTACACCAGCCCCAACCGGGCCCGGACGGTCGAGCGCTTCGAGACCGCGCGGGCGCTCCTCTGCGCCCTGGTCGACCAGGTCCGGCTGGTGCGGCTGTACGCCGCCTCGGCCCTCGACCTCTGCTGGGTGGCCGCCGGCCGGCTGGACGCCAAGGTGGCGCTGCGGGGGCGCTACTACGACTTCCTGGCCGCCCAGGTGATTCTGGAGGAGGCCGGGGGCCGCTGCACCGACCCCTTCGGGGGGCCGATCACCCCGACCGTCCTGGGGGTGGTGGGGACCAACGGCCATCTGCACGAGGCCGTGCTGGCGCTGGTCCGTCAGTGCACAGCCGGGAGGGAGGACCGCCACTAGACAACGCGGACCGCCTCACCCCCACGCAGGACCGGCGCGACCGGAAAGGAGGACACCGACCGTGACCATGGTCGAGCAACTGGCCGCCTTCGTGGTCCGGGCCGACTACGCCGACCTCTCGGCGGCCGCCCGCGAGCAACTCAAAATCCGGGTTCTGGACAGCCTGGGCTGCGCCATCGGCGCGCTGGACGGCGCACCGATCCGGGCCATCCGGGGCTATCTGACCGAGATGGGCGGGGCCCCGCGGAGCACCCTCATCGGCGGCGGACAGACCGCTCCCGACCGGGCCGCCTTCTACAACGGCGCCCTGGTCCGCTACCTCGACTTCAACGATAGCTACCTGGCCCCCGGCGAGACCTGTCACCCCAGCGACAACCTGGGGGCGGTCCTGGCGGCGGCTGAGTACGCCCGGCGGAGCGGCCGCGATCTCCTCACCGCCCTGGCGGTGGCCTACCAGGTCCAGTGCCGCCTGAGCGATGTGGCCCCCGTCCGCCACCGGGGCTTCGACCACACCACCCAGGGCGCTTACGCCGCTGCGGCCGGGGTGGCCAGGGCTCTGGGGCTTCCGCCGGAGCAGACCGCCCACGCCATCGCCATCAGCGGGACCGCCTTCAACGCTCTGCGGGTCACCCGGACCGGCCGCCTGTCGCACTGGAAAGGTCTGGCCTATCCCAACACCGCCCTCGGGGCGACCCACGTGACCTTCCTGGCCAAACACGGGATCACCGGCCCCCTCGAGGTCTTCGAGGGGAAGAAGGGCTTTATGGAGGCCATCGCCGGCCCGTTCACCATCGACTGGGCCCGCGAAGACCTTGAGCGGGTCACCCGGACGATCCTGAAAAAGTACAACGCCGAGATCCACGCGCAGTCGGCCATCGAGGCGGCATTAGAACTCAAACACGAGCACAGTATCCGGCCTGAGGAGATCGTCCGCATCGAGGTTGACATCTTCGACGTCGCCTACCATATCATCGGCGGCGGAGAAGAGGGCGAAAAATACACCGTCCAGACCAAGGAGGAGGCCGACCACAGCCTGCCCTACATGATCGCGGTGGCCCTCCTGGACGACCAGGTGATGCCCGAGCAGTACCGTCCGGAGCGCATCGTCGCCCCGGACGTCCAGGGGCTCCTCCGTCGGGTCGTGGTCCGGCCGGCGGCGGAGTACAGCCAGCGCTTCCCCGACGAGATGCCCTGTCGGGTGACCATCGAACTGCGCGACGGGCGTCGGCTGAGCAAGGAAAAGCGTGACTACGAGGGCTTCCACACCCGGCCGATGCCCTGGCCGCGGGTGGTCGAGAAGTTCGAGCGCCTGAGCGCCCCGTTCACCGACAGCCGTCTCCGGCAGGCGATCATCGACGCCGTCCGCCACCTGGAGAGCCTCCCCGTGGCCGATCTGGTCGCGCTGCTCGCCCAGGTGCGCGCGCCGGCCTGAAGGAGCGGGTGAGCACCAACCCGCGAGATGCCACGCGGAAAGGAGACCACGATGACGACCATTCCCTCGAGCGAACGAGCCTTCGCTTTCCTCCGGACCAACGCCCGGCCGCCCAAGCCGCGCCGCGTGGGGGTGACCGAGATCCGCGGTCCCTACTACACCCCGATGGGCAAGCGCTACCTCCAGGACATTCTGGAGACGATGGGGACCTATATCGACAGCCTGAAGTTCGCCGGCGGGTCGTTCGCCCTGATGCCGCGCCAGGCGGTCAAAGAGATCATCGACCTCTGCCACCAGTACGAGGTCCTGGTTTCGACCGGGGGGTTCATCGAGTACGTGCTGACCCAGGGGCCCGAGGCCGTCAGCCGCTACATCGCCGAGTGCCGTGATCTGGGCTTCGACATCATCGAGATCTCCAGCGGCTTCATCACCATCCCGACCGATGACATTCTGCGGCTCATTGAGAAAGTGCAGCAGGCCGGGCTCAAGGCCAAGCCCGAGGTGGGGATCCAGTTCGGGGCGGGTGGGGCCACCGCCGCCGCCGAACTGGCGGCCATCGGCACCCGCGCCCCGGAGTGGGCCATCAACCAGGCCCGGCGCTTCCTTGAGGCCGGCGCCTATATGATCATGGTCGAGTCCGAGGGCATCACCGAGAGCGTGGACGTCTGGCGGACGGACATCCCGCCCAAGTTCGTCGAGGCGCTGGGGCTGGAGCGGGTGATGTTCGAGGCGGCCGACCCGGCGGTCTTCTCCTGGTACATCCAGAACTACGGCCCCGAGATCAACCTGTTCGTCGACCACAGCCAGATCGTCCAGCTGGAGTGCCTGCGCTCGGGCATCTGGGGAACCGCCACCCTCTGGGGCCGGGTCCTGACCTACAAGGGCTGAGCGGCGGCCGGCCGCCTCAGACTCCCACCGGCTGGAGGCCGGTCTGGACTGTGAGCACCAGCCGCTGCCCCTGGCGCAGAACCTCGGCCAGGACCGCGCTCCCGGGGGTGATGCGCCCGAGCACCCGGTGCAGGTCGTCGACCGTGCGCACCGGCTGGCCGGCCAGAGCGATGAGGAGATCGCCGGGCTGCAGCCCGGCCAGCGCGGCCGGTCCGCCGGGCGTCACCTCCAGGACCGCCACACCGGTGGTCTGGGGCAGCCGGTAAAGGTGTACCAGCCGGGGCGGCAGGGGCTGGGTCTGGGCGACGATCCCCAGGAAAGCCCGCTGCACCCGTCCCTCGCGGATGAGCTGTCCGGCCACCCATTTGACCGTGTTGATGGGGATAGCGAAGCAGATCCCCTGGGCGAAGGGGACGATGGCGGTGTTGATGCCGACCACTCGCCCGTGGGAGTCGACCAGCGGCCCACCGGAGTTTCCGGGGTTCAGGGCGGCGTCGGTCTGGATCACCCCCTCGATGGCCCGGCCGGTGCGCGTCCGCAGTGTCCGTCCCAGGGCGCTGACCACGCCAGCCGTGACCGTCGTCTGAAAGCCGTAGGGGTTGCCGATGGCGACGACCAGTTGCCCGACCCGCAGGCGGTCCGAATCGCCCAGGACCGCCGCCGGCAGCCCCTGGGCGGCCACCCGCAGGACCGCCGTATCGGTCTCGGGGTCGGTGCCCACCACGTCGGCGGGAAAAGTGCGTCCGTCGGCCAGCGTCACCTCGACCCGGCTCGTCCCCTGGACCACGTGGCTGTTGGTGACGATATAGCCGTCGGGGGTGATGATGACCCCGGAGCCAGCTCCCTCGGCCTCGAAGGGGACCACTCCCTGGGGCGTCCGGGCCCGCACCGGGCGGCGGATGCGGATGTTCACCACCGCCGGACCGACCCGCTCGACCGCCCGGATCACCGCCTGCGAGTAGGCGTCGAGCGGCTCCTCGGGTTCCCGCCCGGACCCGCCACCGTTCGGGCTGCCCGCCCCGCCGGGCGGTCCCAGAACCTCCTGAAACAGCCAGGCACCATGCTCCATCAGCGACTCCTTCGTGAAAACCCGAGCCCACCTGGGCCCTACGCTAAGGGTAGCACATGGCGGTTAGAAATCGCTTAGACAGGCGGGCGAGCGCGCGGCTCAGGGAGCCAGGGCCAGGATGACGACCCCCAGGGTGATGAGAGCCGCCCCGAGCAGCCGGAGGCGGCCGGCTGGCTCTCGCAGCAGGACCACCCCCAGGGCGGTGCCGAAGACGATGCCGATCTCGCGAGCCGGGGCCACGTAACTGACGCGGGCGACGGTCATCGCCACCAGCACCAGAAGGTAGGCCAGCGGGGAGAGGACCGCCGCCGCCCCGATGGCCGGCCAGTGCCGGCGCCAGAGGGCGCGGAGGGCCGACCGTCGGCGGAGGGCCACGGGGGCCGCGGCCAGGGCCTGCGCCAGAAAGACCCCGTAGTTATACAGGAGCGGGGAGACAAACCCCACCCCCTGCTTGTCCCAGACCGAGTACCCGGCGATCACCAGGCCGGTCGCCAGAGCGGCCCGGGCGCCCGGCGCCCGCAGGGCGGCCAGGACCTTGGCCGGCCGGACCACGCCGTGGACGACCAGGAGGCCCCCGACAATGGTGGCGATCCCGAGGACGGCCACGGGGCTGACGCTCTCCCCCAGGAACAGCGCGCCCAGGAGAGGGGTGAGCAGAACGCCCGTGCCCCGGGCGACGGGATAGGTGAGGGAGAGATCGCCCTGAGCGTAGGCCCGTCCCAGAAAAGCGAAGTAGAGGGCGTGGAGCAGCATCGTGCCGGCGAGGTAGACCGGCCCCGGCCAGGGCAGTCCCACGGTCACCAGCACCCCCAGACCGAGCGGCAGGAAGAGCAGGCTGGCCAGGGCACAGAACGACCACGAGAAGAGCGCCTTCTCCGGCGTGAGCTTGTAGAGATAGTTCCAGGTGGCGTGAGCGGCGGCCGAGAGAAGAATCAGAACCAATGCCCCCAGCGGCACGGTCTAGCGCTCCGGTCGGTCAGGCCAGCATCCCCCCAGACGGCCAGCCAGGACCGGCCGGCCAAGGGCAGCGGTCCCGCCGCCGCCCGTCACCAGGACCGTGCCGAGAGTCAGCCAGAGCCCGAAGGGACCGCTGCCCACGTGGCTGAACGAGAATGGTCCGAAAACAGCCCGGACGTCATCGGCGCCAGTCGTCAGCCACAGCCCGATGAAGAGCGTCGGGGGCACCGCACCAGCGCTGAGAAAAACGGCCGCCCCCACCTGCAGGATAAAGAAGACGAGGGAGCGGGGCATGGGGCGCCTCCGGCGACTCAGCCCAGGGTCAGCCCCAGAACCCCGGTCAGGTACTCCCGGTTGAGGCGAGCGGCCTCGAAGGGCGGGCGGCGGGCCTCGTCGAGCTCGGCCATCAGCCAGCCCCGGTAGCCGACCCGCTCCAGGATCGACCGGAGCGGCCGGAAGTCGATGGTCCCCTGGCCCAGCTCAGCGTAGCCCTCCGGGCTGCGGAGCGGAACGCCACGCTGGCGCAGCTCCGCCCAGGCGGGCGAGAGGTCTTTGAGATGCACGTGACGCACCCGGCCGGCCCAGCGCTCGATGAGCGCGAGAGGGTCGCCGCCACCCTTGGCGATCTGACCGGTGTCGGGGGCGAAGCCGACCAGATGGGGGTCCAGCAGGTCCAGCAGCAGTTCGATCTCCAGACGCGACTCGACCACCGTTCCCCAGTGGGGGTGCACGGCGGCGATGGCCCCGGCCGCCCGGGCGACCTGGCCGGCCCGGTTCATCGTCTCGGCCATCTGTTTGAACTCGTCCAGGCTGTAGGGTGGGGTCTCGCGACGCCGGCCGGGGACCAGCATCAGGACGTTGCCGCCCAGGTCCTGGACTGCCTCCGCCCAGCGCTGGGCATCGGTCAGCAGCGCCGGCGCGGCCGCCGGGTCGGTCCAGTCGCCGAACTGGAAGAGGCAGGCCATGGCCAGGCCGGCGTCGGCCAGGCGCCGGCGGAGCTCGCCTGGGCGCTCGCGCTCCCACCAGTCGTAGACCCGGCCGCCGGTCTCGGTGCCCTGGAAGCCCAGGGTGGCGATATCACGGATGGCCTCGGCCAGCCGGGCCGGCTCCTGCAGGACGTTCCAGGTCAGAGCCGTGTGGCCGATGCGGACCGTCAGCATCGCTCTCCTTTCAGGCCGTTAACTGTCAGGTCAACTCAAGGCCCAGCATTGTCGCCAGGCTCCGAAGATAGTCGCGGGCGCCGGGGATCGCCTCCGGCGGCAGGTGCTCCAGCACCAGGCAGGGGGCGCCGGGCAGGGCCGCCAGGCAGTGCAGGAAGGTCGCGTGATCGAGGCGGTCGTCCGGCGCGCCGGTGACCGTCTCGCTGAGATGGATGATCAGCCGGTCCTCCAGGGCCACCCCCTTGCTGTGGGCACCGTAGATCTGTCCCTCCAGAGCCGCGAACATCTGGCGGATGGCCCTACCGGTGTCGAAGATGGTCTCAAGCGTTATCCAGTTCACCGGATCGAGGTGGATCTTCACCTTCGGCGACCCCACCGCCTCGACGACCAGCCGGGCGGTGGGGGCGTCTTTGAGCGGGGTATGGAGATGGCACTCCAGAGCCAGAACGACACCTTCGGCCTCGGCCACCGGCGCGAGCGCCCGGAGCGAGGCGACCAGCCTCTCCCGCACCGCCGGCTGGTGGTTCTCCGGATGGGGAAGCCACTGACTCCGGGGGTGAAGACTGCCGGCGCCGGTGACCACCGCCGGACAGCCCAGCGCCCGGGCCAGGCGCAGGGCACGGGTCAGGGTGGCGATATTCTCCCGTCGGACCGCCGCATCCAGGGCGATGAGCGTGGTATGGTACTGGCCGAGTTCGACCAGCGCTACCCCCTCGCCGGCGCACAGCCGGCCGATCTCGGCGGCCCGTTCCGGGGTGAGAGCCGCCAGGGCCGGTCCGGGGTTCCAGGCCGCGGCCATAAACCCCAGGTCGCGCACCCGACGGACCGCGGCCGCCGTGAAAGCGGTCGGGTCGGCTGGCAGCAGGCCAGCTATCCCCAGGCGCATCACCGGCCTCCCTCCAGGGGCAGGCGGACCGCCCGTCTCTCGGCGGCGGAGAGGTAGGCAGCGGCGAGGATCTCCTGGACCCGGCGGCCAAAGCGCGCGTCGCTGACAGGCGTCCGGCCCTCACGGAGGCACTGGACGAAGTGGCGGTGCTCGGCTACCCACGGGTCTTCGTCGGCGTTGAAATGTGCGCTGTAGCCGCGCTCCTCATAAGGCACCCACTCGAGACGTGGAGCGATCCAGCCGCCAGCCAGGGCCGGGTCCAGATCGGCCTCGGCCAGGAAGACGCGGAGAGAGGGGCGCTCGGTGGGGCAGAGATGGATGGTCCCTCGGCTGCCAAAGATCTCGACGCGTTCTTTGAAGAAGCGGCCGTTCTGGGCGTTGGGCTCCAGCAGGCGGTTGCTGCCCGAGATCTCGGCGATCGCGGTCGCCGTCCGGATAAGGGTGACACCCGTATCCTCAACCGGGGCGTCCGAATTCAGCGTCCCGAGCTCGCTGTAGACCGTTTCGACCGCCGGGTTTCCGAGCAGCCAGAGGAAGAGAGCGATATGGTGGACGTGGCCGTCCATCAGGATACCGCCCCCGGCGACGGCCGGATCGAAGCGCCAGACGTCGGTTCTGGGCATGTACCAGGCCATGATGGCCTTTACCAGGAAGACCCGACCGAGGAGGCCACGGTCGATGATCTCTTTCGCACGCGTGAAGGCCGGATGGAAGAACTCGAAGAACGAGACCATCAACGTGCGTCCAGTTCGCTCGGCCGCCGTCACCATCGCCTCGGCTTCGGCCAGGGTGCAGGCCATCGGTTTCTGGACCAGGACGTGTTTGCCGGCCTCCAGGGCCTGGATAGAGAGAGGAGCGTGGAGATGATTGGCGGTGGCGTTGACCACGAAGTCGATATCGGGCCGGGCCAGGAGCGCGGCGACATCGGTGTAATAGGTCTCGGCCCCGAAGCGCCGGGCGAAGTCGCGCGCCCGACTCTCGTCGACATCGCAGACCGCCACCAACCGGACCTCGGGCATGACCGCCAGGGCATGCGCGTGGGAGCGGCCGATACTCCCACAGCCGATCAGCGCTGCCCCCAGACGCTTCTCCGCCATACTCCCTCCTCAAGCCTGCGTCTGAATTTCTGCCTCTTGACAAACCGCCAGGCCGCCTCTATACTAGCACTGCAACCGATTTCCCGCAACCGGTTTCTCTCCATAAGACAGGAGAGGGAGAATGGGGCGATGGCGACAATCGCCGATGTCGCCCGGCGAGCGGGGGTCAGCAAATCCACCGCCTCCCGCGTCCTCAACGGGGCGCCAACCGCGATCCGGGTCAGCCCGGCGACCCGCAGTCGTATTCTGCGCGCCGCAGCCGAACTGGGATACCGCGGCAATCCTTTCGCCCGGGCCATCCGGGCCGCCCGGAGCCAGTTCGTAGGGGTTATCGCGGTCAGCCTCGTTCATCCCTTTTGGGTCAGTGTGATCGAAAGCATCGAGGAAGTCGCCTGTCAGCGTGGCTACTATCTCCTCCTCAGTGAAGCCTCGCCGCGCTCTCCGCGGATGCCTGACGGCGATCTCCTGACGGCCCCTGGCATTGGGGCTGTTATTCTCCTCGGCGAGGTTCCCCTCGACGATCGACTCCTGAACAGCGCCCTCGCCGGCCGCAAGATCATCGTCTCGGTCGCCCGTGATCTCGGACGACCGGAGATTCCGGTCGTCACGCTCGACAATCGTCAGGCCATCTCGCTGGCTCTTGAGCATTTGAGCGAACTTGGTCACCGAAGGATCGTGCTCTTCTTCAATCCCCGCTCATGGGAGGGGGAGGAGCGCACCACCGCTTTTCGCGAATTCTTCCGTCAGCGAAGGCTGCCAGAGCCGCGCGACTTCATGCGGCCGATTCGGGACCCTGGGTGGCCGGCGGACCTCGGACAGTTGCTGGCTGACGGAGCGGCGGCGCTTGACGAGCTGCTGGCCCGCCCCGAACCACCGACCGCGATCATCGCGGGCAGCAGCCTCCGGGCCGCGGGCCTGCTCGGACAGGCGTACCAGCGGGGCGTCCGCATCCCCGCAGACCTATCGGTGGTGGCCCTGGCTGACAGTCCGATCGTTGCCTACACTGTTCCCCCTCTGACGGCGATAGATGAGCGCGTGCGCGAACAAGGGCAGATAGCGGCAACGCTCGCCCTCGATTTACTCGAAGGGAAAACGGCAGTCCGGGACCGTCAAAAATACGTTCTGGAGCCGCGGATCATTGTGCGGGGATCCACAGGCCCTGCGCCGCAGGGCTGAGGGTGGCCTGAAAATTAAGAGGGGGATAAGATGCACCGTTATCATAGCCGCCGGACGTTCCTGCGCTCCAGTGTCGTCCTGGCGCTGAGCGCACTGGCCGCGTGCGCCCCACCTGCGCCGTCGCCCACGCCCACCGCTCCGCCGAGCCCCACGCCCGCCGCCGGACCGGCCCCAGCGCCCACGCCCACCGTCGTCCCCTCCGCTGCGGTCGTGCCCGCTGCCGTTCAGGGGCAGTTCGAAGAGCAGACCATCCGGATTCTTATTTTCAGCGGCCCGGAGGCAGACGCTCACACCCGGCTCGCCCCTAAATTCACCGAGTACACGAAGGGCAGGGTCAAGGTTGTCGTCGAAGAAGGAGGACGCGGGGCCGAGTACCAGGCTAAGTGGCTGGCAGCCATGCAGGCCCGCTCCGACGCGTACGATGTGGTGCACGATAACGCGGCCCGGTTTCTTCAGAGCGGGCCCGCCGGATTTTTCGAACCGCTCGACCAGTTCATGAAAGATCCCCAGCTTTTCGACGCTAAATCTTTCAACATCGAAGATTTCCCCAAGAGTCTCCTGGCGCTCTTCCAATATCAGGGCCAGCAATACCTTCTGCCCCAGGAAGCATCAACATTAATGTTCTTCTACCGGAAAGATCTTCTCAAGAAATATGGCATCCCTGATCCGCCGATCACTGGCTACACCTGGGACGAGCTGCGTGATCACGCCCTCAAAATTCAGGAGGCCCTTAATAAGGAGGGGAAGACCGACACTTATGCCCTGCTTTTTGGTGTGAAACCACCATCTCACTCTGTCTATAACGTCCTTATGCCAGCATGGTCGACCGGTCATGAGATCTTTACTCAGGACAACCGGCCACAAATCAACCACCCGAAGATGGTCGAAGTGACAACATTTATGACCGATTTCCTCTTCAAACACAAGGTTGTTTCGCCGGGTATTGTCGGCTACGAGTATCCGGAAGTGCTCACCGCCTTCCAGCAAGGGAAGGCCGTCATGGCTCTTCAGTGGAACGCCGCCGCGCCGACCATTCTTGATCCCGGCAAGTCACCCCAGACTGCTGCCGACACAGGATTCGCTGTCTATCCTCATGATAAGACCGCCGGCCCCCAGCAGCCGCGTGTCTACCCCTCCGTCCACGCGATCGGGGTCTCAAAATTTAGCAAGCGGAAGAAGGCTGCTTTTGCCTACGTCGCCTGGTTTACCAGCCCGGAGATCGCCCGTGACTATGTTGAGAAGGGCGGCGGTTCTTCGGGACGCTCTTCGCTGCTCAGCGATAAAAGCATTCTGCAGAAGAGCCCGCACTACCTCGCCCTGCTTGAGGGCTTCAAAGTTTACCACCCCCTGCCCCGGTTCGTCCAGTGGAACTATGTCCTCAACGACATCTTGGGCGCGAATTTCAATGCTATCTGGACCAGGCAGATCGGTATCAAGGAAGGGCTTGACAAGGCCCAGAAAGAGGTCGAGGACTATCTCAAGGAGCAGGGTGTCCTGAAGTGAGACCGGACGCTTTCTCAGCGGTGAGCAGTGCGCGCCGGCTGAGCCAGAGAGCGCTCTCATTACCTGATCGCTGGCTCCGGGTTATCCTGCTGGCGCCTGCACTCCTTGTCCTTTTACTGGTATTCATCTACCCTTTATCCTACAGCTTCTGGCTCAGCCTGCACTCGTATGACCTGATAAACCCGATGCGCTTTGTGGGACTCAGAAATTATGAGCGCATCCTTACCGATGCGCGCGTCCTGAATAGTATCCGTGTCACCTTTACGCTCGCCATCCCCACATTCGTTCTTGAGTTTACTGTCGGCTTCGCTCTGGCTCTGCTCATCCACCGCAATATTATCGCCAAAGGGCTCTGGAGAACGATCTTCCTGCTGCCTATTATGTTAACACCAGTCGTTGTGGGATTGAACTGGCGTGTCATGCTCAACTATGACTTTGGGGTGATTAATTATCTTCTCGGCCGGTTGGGTTTCCCCAAGCAGAACTGGGTGCACGACCCCCTCCTGGCACTGCCGACCATTATCGTCGCCGACCTGTGGCATACAACGGGCTTTGTGATGATGGTCCTGGCCGCCGGCCTGGCGACCCTGCCGGAGGAGCCTTATGAGGCCGCTGAGATCGATGGCGCCTCGAGCTGGCAGAGACTCTGGTACATCACGGTACCTCTTCTCAAACCCATCTTTCTTGTGGTGGCTCTCTTTCGCTCCTACGAACTCATCCGCATATTCGACAAGGTTTACACCCTGACCAACGGGGGACCCGGCCGCGCCACCGAAACGTTGAGCCTGCATATCTTCAACAGGATGTTCGAGGGGTGGCAGGTAGGCTACAGCGCGGCGATCGCTTACGTGCTCTTCTTTATAAGTCTCGTGGTGAGTCTCGCTCTTATTCGGCTCATCGGCACGGGCGATATTTATGGATCGGAGGAATCTTCGTGACTGCTTTGATCGGACGACGTCAGCGTTCACTACTGGCGTCAACCATCACCTACATGGTGCTAACCGCCTGGGCAATCTTCACCATGTTCCCCATCATCTGGGTTTACACATCGGCGTTCAAACAGCCAGAAGAGGTGTTCGAAATTCCACCTAAGTGGATATTTAAACCGACACTCCATAATTTTGAAGTTGTCTTTGGCCTCACAATCCCGACAGAACTCGAAACTGTGACCGAAAAGCAACAGATAGCTGAACTTCAGAGCAAATTTCCTCGATATTTCCTGAATAGTGTTATTGTCTCTACTGGATCCACGCTACTCTCGTTGAGCATAGGCTCATTGGCGGCGTATAGTCTAGCACGGTTCAGGATCCGCGCGAAAAAGGCCATACTGACCGGAATTATACTCACCAGATTGGTGCCGCCCATCACACTGGTGGTACCGTTTTACGTCCTGTGGCGTCACCTGGGACTAACCGATACACACTTCGGCCTTATCCTGGTCTATTTGACATTTAACCTGCCATTCGCTATCTGGATGATGCGGGGATTTTTCCTCGAAATTCCTATCGAGCTGGAGGAGGCAGCGCTCATTGACGGATGTTCGCGTCTTGGAGCCTTTCTTCGAGTCTCTATCCCCCTGGCAGCGCCAGGACTGGTAGCAACATCTATTTTCAATCTACTACTCTCCTGGAATGAGTTTCTCTTCGCCTCAGTATTGACAGCAGAACACGCAAAAACCCTTTCACCGTCGATTCTGTCGTACATCACCGATAAAGCCATTCTCTGGGGACGCCTCTACGCCGCCGCCGCTACCATCCTTTTACCTGTTATGCTCTTCTCGCTGGCTGTCCAAAAACATCTGGGCCGCGGACTGACCGGTGGAGCAGTCAAAGGCTGACCAGCTGCTCTGTCCAGTCAGCCTATCTTCCCCACGCTGCCCGTACACGACTGACCCTGTCTTCACGGTTCAGCCGTCCGACGCTGTCCGTGGATCGCGCCGGCCGGGAAGTCGGTGGTGTGCACGTTGACATAGAAGCCGGCGGGATTCGCCACCAGCGCCCCCAGAAGAACGCTATCCAGCCCGCTCAGACAGCCGCTGGCCGTGCCGCCCGTCGGTGGGCTCAGCGTCACCCGAATCGGGCCGGCGACCCCAGCCGCCCCCTCGTGGATATGCGCCGCCGTCGGTGTGCTGATCCCGCTCACCATCAGGTCGTAGCACAGGGTGCTCAGCGCCCCATCGATGCTGACGGTCGCCCTCCCCTGACCGTCCGGGTCGCCCGGTCCGGGTACCTCGTTCGCCCCGCTCAGAGTGGCCACCAGCCGGGTTCCCGCCGGCGTCGGGCTGGGGGTGACCGAAGGCGTCGCGGTCGGGAGCGGCGTCGGCGACACCGTGGGCGTGGCCGAGGGCGGGAGACCCCCGGCCGGATAGCGCAGGGTGGTATCCGTGGTCAACCGTAGCAGATACCCTCGGCCAGGCTCCAGCTGGTCCAGGGTGTTGAAGCGGGGATCGGCGGGCGGCGGTGCGTAGGTCCCGGTCTCGCCCAGCAGCAGGTCGTACTGCCCCGCGATCGTGGCCAGCGCCGTCCCCGGGTCGAGCGGTGCGGTCGGAAGATAGGCGATCCAGCGCCAGCCCCGCGTCAGACCCAGCGGCTCGTCAGCCGGAATGGGCTGGCCCTGCACCGGCAGGGTGGCGGCGGCCCGCATCCGGATCATATAGCCCTTGCCCCGGGCCAGCGTCTCCAGCGTGTTGAACCGCGGGTCGGCCGGAGGGGGAGCGTAGGTGCCCTCCTCCCCCAGCACCAGGTCGTACTGCCCCTCAAGCGGGGCCAGGACCTCGGCCACCCCCAACTGGGAGACCGCGCTCAGGGCGACCTCGTGGACATCTTTATCGTCGTGCCAGACCGGTGGCGGCGCGGCCGTGGCCGGGAAGCCGTTAAGGCGGAAGCGGACGATCTCGCCGTCGCGCATGCCGGGAATGGGCGGGCTGGCCGACGGGTCCTCGCCATAGACCCGCATGTAGCCGTAGACACCAGCGGTGCGGACCACAAATTCCCCCACCTTCTGCCCCCGCGGACTGAACGCCTCGATAACCGCCCCCACCGGCGCCGGCTGGCCGTCCAGCGTGACGGTGCCGAAGTACTGGCTGAAGGCTGGCGTATTCTGGACCAGCCCGCCGAGCACCGGCTCGGGCACCACGTTGAGCGAGAACCAGTTCCAGCCGCTGTGGAACGCGATCGCCTGGGTCCGCGTCGGCGTGGCCGGCGGGGTCGGTGTCAGGACGGCGGTCGGGGTGGGTGTCGGCGTCAGGGTCGGTGTCGGGGTGGCTGTCCCCGTCGCCGTGGCGGTCGGCGTCCCGGTCGGCGTCAGGGTCGCCGTGGCCACCGGCGTCGGACTGGTAACCGGCGTCGGCGTCGCGGTCGGCACCGGCGTCACCGTCGGTGTCGGCGTTGGGGTGATGGTCGTGGCCGGCAGATCGACTGTCGTCCGCAGCGCCTGCCCGTTCACAAACAGGATGACGAGGTCGAAGAACCCGCCGGCGGCGAGCGTGCCATCATCCGCCAGGTACAACCGGAGGGAACGGCTGTCGGTCATCGGCAGTGTGAGGCTGCCATCCGGGTTGTTCAGGAGCGGCTGGTCGGGACCGGTGCTCACCCCGATGGCCCAGTGCTCGTTGCCGGGAATGGTGTCCCAACCGCGTCCACCGGCTAGCGGCTCGACCCGCATCCCAACGATGGTCTGGGCGCCAGGCCGCTGGATCTGAACTGCGAGGACAGCGTCGGGGCGCCCATCCGGTGTCAGGCGCTCGCCGCTCCCCACCCGGTCTTCGCCGAAACCGACGGGAGTGGTCGGGGCCTGCCCTTCGGCGACCAGCAGGCCGAGCAGACCATAGGCGCAGAGGACGGTCGTCCCTCCGGTCTCGCTGAGAAAGAGGCGAAGCCGGGCATAGTAGCGGCCGGTCTGGCTGAACGCATAGCGCAGCAGCGGAGCGAAGCCCGGGCCGCTGTCATCGTCGAAAGCCAGAACCGTCGCGGCATCACCCGCGTAGAGGAACAGCTGAGCGTCGCAGTCGGGGTTGGTGACCGCCAGTTCAACGGTCTGGCCGGCCTGGGCCTCGAAGAAAACCCAATCCTCATCACCGGGCGTGTGGAAGGTCCGGGCCTGCCGGCGGCCGTCGAGTGGCAGGGCCCGGGCGGCACTGGCGCTGTCGTCGGGTTCGTAGGCGTCCGGCTGGCCGACCGTCGGTGTCGGGGTCGCCGTCGGCATCGGAGTTGACGTCGGCGTGGGCGCTGCGGAGACCAGCACCCCGCCCAGGCCGTACTGGGGACAGGTGCCACTGGTGGCGTGGTAGTGACGCACCCGGCCGAAGTACAGCCCGCTCTGGGACACGGTAGATTCGACCAGCGAGTCCACCCGATCGGGCGCCCGGTCGTCATTCTCGACCAGCAGCGTCGTCCCGTCGGGCGCGTAGAGACCCAGGACGGTGTCGCAGAGCGGGCTCTCGGTGAAGAGCCGGACCCGGTCTCCCGCATTCAGCCAGAAGGAGACCCAGTCGACATCGCCGGCGGTCAGGCTGTGCGTCTGGAGCGTCCCGTCCAGCGGCAGCGGCTTCGACATCGCCGGCCCATTGTCCGGCTCAAAGGAATCGGGAGCGATAGCCGGCGGGGTCGCGGTCGGGGTGGGCGTGGGCATCGTTTGCGCCAGGTGTACGGCGGCCTGGGCGCTCAGCTTGCCAGAGCCCCAGCCGGGGTTCGGGGTGGTCCCGGTGAAAGAATCGCGGGTGGCCGACTCGCGGAGGATCTGGAGCACCTGGTCGGCGGTCAGAGCGGGGTTGAGCTGCAAGAGCAGGGCGATGGTGCCGGTCACGTGCGGCGCCGCCATGCTGGTTCCGCGCAGAGCGGTGTACCGTCCGGCCGTATCCCACGGGGTGAACAGGCTGGCCGCCGACCGGGGCGCCACGATCCAGGCGCCGGGCGCCGCCACCTCGGGCTTCTGACGGCCGTCGCGGGTGGGTCCCTATGCACTGAAGGCCGCCAGATCGCCGGCCACCTCGCCACCGACCTGCGGCCGTGTCACCCAGGCCCCCACCGCCACCGCCTGGCGCGCCGTGGCCGGCTGGCTGATCGTGGCGGTGCTGACAAAACTGGTGAACCGGTTGATCCGTTCGTTGAAAGGCAGCCAGGCATCCCACCGACCCGACCCGCCCGTTACCGCGACACCGCCGATCTCCAGCGTCCACTGCCCGCCGATGGTCGGCTGGCTATCGGCGGTGAAGACCTCAACCAGGGCGTGGTTGTCGGGGTTGGCGAAGGGCTGAAAGATATCGAAGCCAGGCGCGGCGCTGGCCGGACCGTTGTAGGCCAGGGCCTGCAGCGTTCCATAGGTCACCGGCCCGCTGATCTGCCCATCGCTTCGCCAGGCGAAGGGGCCGAAGCGCGCTCCCGCGGGACTGACGAGCGTGACGCTCAGCCGGTCGCTCCCCCGGTACCAGAGGTCCACCGCGAAGAAGGGGACGGGGCTGGTGAACTCCAGGCCCACGGCGACGGTCTGCCCCTGGCTCACTGCGCCGGCGGCGTGCAGCTGGTCCTGCTGGGAGTTCCCGGCCGAGACGACAAAGGCCAGACCCGACCGGTAGCGCGACATCAGATCGATATACCACTCCAGATCGTCGGTGCCGTCGTGGGGGCCGAAGTGGTTACCGAAACTGTTATTGATAACCACCGGCCGTCCCAGCGCGGCCGCCCGGTCGAGGACGTAGTCCCAGGCCTCCAGAGCCCCGGCGCTGGTGAAGTCGAACTTCACCACCAGAAGGTCGCTCTCCGGGGCCACGCCGAGATACTGGCCACCACCGGCCCGGCCATTGCCGGCGGCGATCCCGGCCACGTGGGTGCCGTGGCCGTCCTCATCGGTCGTCACCGCCCGCCCGGCGTTGATATCGGCCTCTGTCCACTCGGCTCCCCAGCGGGACTGGCCCATGACCACCGGCGGACGACTGCCAGGCGGGCAGGTCGGAAACCCGGGCTGGCCACAGGTCTGGTCCCAGAGATACTTCACCCGGGTGGTGCCATCGGCCCGCCGGAAGTCGGGGTGGGTCAGGTCCAGCCCGCTGTCCACCACCGCCACCAGAGCCCCCTGCCCCCGCAGCGGTCGCCCCTGACTATCGGTCTGGGCCCAGACCGCCGGGGCGCCGATGGCCGGCACCGAGAGGTCCAGCGCCCGGCTGAGCGGGACCGAGGGCGCGATCCACTGTACGCCCGGCTGCCCGGCGACACCGGGAAGCGATCCGACCGGCAGCCAGGCCGTGTGCAGCCAGGAGCCATCCGGCAGTGAGCGGCTCAGCCGCACCCGCGCTCCGACGGCCGCGAGGTCGGGGCGCAGGTCGCGTTTGGCCCGGATGATGGTATCGACATATTCCTGCTGGTCCAGACTCAGCCGGCGCAGGGCCCGGCTGCGAGCCGCGCCCCCTGCGACCATGGCGATCCGCAGGTGCGGGTGCACCACCGTCTCGGCGGCCGCCGCTGTCACGGCGGCCGGCTGAGGCCGCCAGACCGCCAGTGCGGCCACCAGCAGCCCGGCGAGCAGCAGGAGCGCGCCGGCCCGACGTGCCAACCGCCACAGGCGTGGCCCCAGCATCGGTTCCCCCTCTCCCGGCGATCCTGACGGAGACGACCCGCCTGGCCCGGCGTTTTCTCCGGACCGGTCCCATCAGCCTCGCGCCCAGGTCTGTGCGACGGGAGTATCACGAGGTGGGGATCCGCCTGTCAATACGCGCGCTCACGGCCTTCGGCACTTTGTGAAATCTTTCACACCGAAGCCGGCGTGCCCGTGCGCCAGCGATCGAGCACCCGTTCGAGGAACGCGCGGCAGAGATGCGCCGGATAGGGCTTGGGGGGACGACCAACATGCCAGCCGTGGGCGTCGGAGCCGCAGGTCACGGCCAGTCCGTACGTCTGAGCCAGAGCGGCGTAGGTGGCAATGTCGGCCGGCGTATGGTAGGGGTGATAGGCCTCCAGCGCCACCAGCGGCACCGATCGCTGGAGCGCCACCAGATCCTCCTCCCGCAGCCGGTGACAGACCCCTGGCTCCTGCCGGGCCGGATGGGCCACCGCGCAGAGGCCATCGTGGTCCCGCAGCCGGGCCCCCAGGAGTTCAACCGGCATCGCCAGAAGATGGAAGGGGTTCCCGAGGTTGAGGCTGGCCAGGAGCTGACGGGCCGCTGCCGGGGTGGGGGCATAGCCAGCCCGCTCCAGCGCCACCAGCACCGGGTTGGGCAGCAGCTCGCCCTGGGCGTCGCGCGCCAGATCCAGGCTGACGACGTAGCCGCGTTCGCGCAGCCGCTCGACAAACCAGCCGTAGTAGCGCTCGCGGGCCCTCTGTCGGTGAGCCTGGACCTCAGCCCAGACCGGGGCGGCCGGGTCGATATCGTAGCACAGGAGATGGTAGACCCGATCGCCCAGAGCCGTGGTGACCTCCACGCCGCCGATGACCGCCAGGCCGTGGGCCGCCCCGGCTGCCTGGGCGGCCCGGACGCCGGCTACCGTATCGTGGTCGGTCACCGCCAGCACCCGCACGCCCTGCCGCTGGGCATCGGCCACCAGGTCCTCAGGCGACCAGGCCCCATCGGAGTGGCGGGTGTGCGTGTGGAGATCGACTCCCCCGTCGGTTGCGAGTGTCTGGACCAGCACCTCAACGTCTGACATCACCGTACCTTCCTTGAGCAGCGTTCTTGACGCGGGCTGTCCCCGCTCTCTACACTCTCTCTCAGACCAGACACAGGGACTTTTCGATGTCCGGTCTGCGCGCGGTTTTCCTCGACATCGACGGTGTCCTGATCGTGGCCGGGCAGGCCGTGCCCGGCGCGGCCACGGCGGTGCGGGCTCTCAAAGAGCGCGGGCTGGTCGTCCGCTTTGTCACCAACAACACCCGCGACAGCCGGCAGACCCTGGCCGCCCGGCTGCGGGCGCTGGACATCCCGGCCGAGCCGGACGAACTGGTCAGCGCCGCCCTGGCCACCGCCGCCTACCTCCGGCAGCGGGGCCTGACCCGCTGCTATATCCTGGCCCGGGGCGAGGTCCTGACCGAGTTCGCCGATCTGCTGGCGCCGGCGGAGGAAGCGACCGGCGTGGTCATCGGCGACGCCGCCGAGGATTTCACCTACGAGAACCTCAACCGCGCTTTTCGAGCCCTGCTGCGGGGAGCCCATTTTGTGGCCATGCACCGCAACCGCTACTGGCAGACGCCAGCCGGGCTCGCCCTCGACGCCGGCGCCTTCGTCCGGGCGCTGGAGTACGCCAGCGGCCGCCGGGCCACCGTCATCGGCAAACCGTCGCCGGCCTTCTTCCGACAGGCGCTGCGCAGCGCCGGCTGCCCCCCAGAGGCGGCGCTCATGGTCGGCGACGATATCCGCACCGACATCCAGGCCGCGCAGCGCCTGGGCCTGCGGACCGCCCTGGTCCAGACCGGTAAGTTCCGCCCGACCGACCTCGCCCTGGGCCCCCAGCCCGACCTCGTGCTGCCGTCGGTGGCGGACCTACCCGACCGCCTGACCGCTCTCTGAGGACCCGCTCTCGGCCAGCAACCGGGCCAGGGTCTGGGGCGTCGCCCCGGGGACCAGCCGGCCGTCCAGCACCACCACCGGCCGGCGGATGAATCGGGGGTCGCTGGCCATCAGCCGGACCATCGCCTCCGGCGTCAGCCGCTCCGGTGTCAGGCCCTGCTCACGGGCCGGCCGGCTGCGCCAGGCGAAGAGATCGGCCGGCGACCGTCCGGCCAGCAGCGCCCGGATCTCGGCCTCAGTCAGCGGCTCCCGGAAGAGGTCGCGTTCCTGAAAGGTCAGGCCCCGCTGGGAGAGAAACTCTCTCACCCGCTGGCAACTCAGTCAGCCCTTGCGCACGAGCAGCAGGATCGTCGCCATCGCGTGCTCCCGGTGCGGTCAGGTAGGCCTGGTAAAAGGCCCGGAGGCCGCTCCCACCCCGGGCCAGGAACCGCAAGGCCGCCAGATTGGCCACGTCCGGCCCCTCGCCCGCCAGGCCCGGCACCTCCAGGATCACCGGCAGGTGAGCGAGCTGCGGCTGCTGGAGCAGCAGCCGGAATCCTTCCTCGCCGATCTGGCCCAGGCCGATGTTCTCGTGACGGTCGCGGTTGGCTCCCAGCGGATGCTTGGAGTCGTTGGCGTGGATGAGCAGCAACCGCTCCAGCCCCACTGTCCCGGCGATCTCCTCAAGCACCGCCGCGATCCCCTCCGGCCGGCGCAGGTCGTAGCCGACGGCGAAGGCGTGACAGGTATCCCAGCAGAGCGCCAGTCGGGGGTCGTCCAGCGCGTGAAGGAGGTCGGCCAGTTCGCGGAAACGCCGCCCGATCCGCCGCCCCTGGCCAGCATCGTTCTCCAGGATGAGCCGGGCCGGCCCCGGGTACTGGGCGAGAACCGCCCGCAGCCCGGCGATGACCCGACCGGCCACATCGCCGTCGCCGGCACCCGGGTGGACGACGACTCCGACACCGCCCAGGCGCTCCGCCCAGTGTAACTGCTCGACCAGCGCCCGCACCGATCGCCGGCGAACCTCCTCCCGATCCGACCCCAGGTTGACCAGATAGGGAGCGTGGACGAAGACCGGACCGGGGACCAGCGCCCTGGTCGCCCACCAGGCCGCGAGCGCCGCAGGGCCGAAAGACGGCGCCGCCCAGGTCTGGGGCGAGCCGACGAAGATCTGCAGACAGTCGGCGCCCATGGCCCGCGCCCGCTCGAGGGCCGTGGCCAGACCGTGGCCGGTGGAAAGATGAGCGCCCAGAAGCGGCATCCCGTGCCTCCTCCGGCCCTGCCGGGCCGCTGTCATCCTACCCGACCACGGGCCCCGACGCAACCCCCAGCGCCTCCGCAACCGTCTCGCCCGCGCGTGAATCCCCGACGCCGGCCATCCCCGGCCGCACCGGGCAGACCGCCGGCCGGTCCTGACGGGCGGCCAGATCGGCCAGCGAGAGGGCGATCTCCCGCTGCACTGTCGGGTCGGTCTCCCGCCCGGCCGCCGTCTCCAACGCCCGTCGGGCGGCCGGCCCCCCGATCCGCCCCAGGGCCCAGGCGGCGTGCTCCCGGATGACGGGATCGGGCTCGGTGGCCAGGACCGTGGCCAGGGCGGGCACCGCCCGCGGATCGCCCAGGTTCCCCAGAGCCACGCAGACGTTGCGCAGGAGGCCCTGACGCCTGGCCCGACTGATGGCCGAGTGGCGGAAACGCTGACGGAACTCCTCCGGGGTGAGCCGCAGGAGCGGCAGGAGCGGCGGGAAAGGATCGAAGTCGGGTGCCGGCTGCAGGCGCGGATCACCGGTCGGGCGGGCCTGTCGGTTGACCGGGCAGACCAGCTGGCAGAGGTCGCAGCCGAAGACCCATGTGCCGATCAGGGGCCGGAGATCGCGGGGGATGCTCCCGCGCAGCTCGATGGTGAGGAAAGCGATGCAGCGGCGGTTATCGATAATGCCCGGCCCGAGGAGCGCTCCAGTGGGACAGACGCGCAGACAGGCGGTGCAGCGGCCGCAGTGCTTGCGGAGCGGCGGGTCGGGGTCGAGGTCCACGGTCGTCAGCAGTTCCCCCAGAAAGACCCAGGAGCCGTAGCCGGGCACCAGGACGCAGGTGTTCTTGCCGTACCAGCCCAGCCCGGCCTGGACCGCCACCGCCCGGTCGACGATCCGGCCGGTGTCCACGCTGATGACGCAGCGAGCGCCGGGCGCGCGAGCCAGTAAAAAGTCGCGGAGGAGCGCCAGCCGCTCCTTGAGCACAGTATGGTAATCGCTGCCCCAGGCGTAGCGGGCGATCTGGCCCCGGGGCTGGTCGTCTGGGGGCGGACTGGCCGGGGTGTAGTAGTTGAGAGCCACCGCGATGATGGAGCGCACGCCGGGGAGCAGGTTCTCGGGGTTGCAGGAGAACCGCACCCGCTCCTCAGTAAACCAGGGGAGACCGTCCATCAGGCCAGCCCGGACCCGACTGACGACTACCGCCTCGACCTCAGGCCAGGGCCGGGCCCGGGCGATCCGCACCACATCCAGCCCAATCGAGCGGGCGTACGCCTTGAGCGCGGCGGTGAGCGACATCGGCCTCTCCCTCTGGCACCGAATTGTACACCGCCGACGTCCTTCTGAACACCGACGGCGATGAGTACGAGTACGGAGAAAAACAAGTATCCGTACTCAGGCCATCCCTGACCCGGCGACCGGATAGTGGCACGGGTGTTGCGCGCACAGCCGGTGGCAACGTGTATCTGGTCGCTGGAGGCCAGGGAAGAACTCCGCCAAGGTTCGGGAGCGGCCCCGCCATCGAGGGCCGCCGGTGACCAATAGCGTTACTCCCCTACCCCCTCCGCCATCCCCCAGCCCTCACCGTTCCCACCGACCTGCACCCCGCCGGCCCGCGCTCTTCCCAGAGGCGTCCTGACCAGCGCTTGCCTTGACCCTCTCAGACCGCCCGAGCGGTCGCACCGGGCATTGACGAAAGGAGGCGCATGCGCACGTATCGAACGATCCTGGCCACGCTCACCGCCCTGCTGGCGCTGGTCACCGGCACGATGGCCATCGTGTTCTCGGTGCCCGTCCAGGCCCAGCAGCACACGCCCGACTCCCAGGGAACGATCAAAGTCGGTCCCGAGGAGCGCAGCCGGCCCGGCCCCAACAACGAACCGCAGATCGAGGTCTGCATCCTGGTGGTCCAGGGATTCAGCATGGATGCCAGCAGCGGCACCCTGAAGGTGACCTCCTGGCCGCCCAACAGCGATGCCGGGACGGTGGTCATCAACGACACCTGGAGCGGCACGCCGGCGGTCAACGGCAAGGGGTTCGACTTCACCAAGACCTACAATCCGTTCCCTGACCCGCATCCGACCGGCGAGCGCCGGCACTTCAAGGTCGAGGTGACCCAGGAGGGCCGCTCCGGCGTCAAGGATAAGGTCTTCTGGATCACCTGCCCGGCGCCCACGCCGACGCCGACCAGCACGCTCACACCGACCCGCACGCCGGTCGGGCCGACCGCCACTCCCACCAGCACGCCGACCACCACCGCGACGCCGACCCGCACCCCGACCGCCACGCCGACGGCCACGCCGGGCGGGCAGGTGGTCTTCACCCCGACGCCGACCGCCACCGTGGTCGCGCCGGCCGTGGTCACAGCCACGCCGACCCCCACGGCGACGCCGACCCCGCCGCCCGGGGCCACGGCCACGCCTACCCCGACCCTGACGCCGCCGCCAGGCGCCACCGCCACCCCGACGCCGGCACCGGCCGCGCCATCGCCGACCCCGACCGCCACCCCAACGCCGGCGCCGCCGGCCCCCGCTCCGGCCGCGCCGACCGCAACACCGACGCCGGCGCCGGCCGTGGCCACCCCGACACCTCCGGCTGTGGTGGCAGCCGCCGTGGCCACCCCCACACCGGTTGTCGCCCGGGCCGTGGCCACCCCCACGCCGGTAGCCGCCCGCGTCGCCCTGCCACGGGCCGGTGGACCGACCGCCTCGCTCCTGCTGGCCCTGACCAGCGGCGGGCTGGCCGCTCTGAGCGCCGGCCTCTTCCTGCGGCGCCGACCGTAGACGGCGTCCTCCCACTGACCACCCCAGCCCCGGCGCTCACCGGGGCTGGGGGCCTCTCAATCATCCTCGACCGGCGCTTCTCCCGGAAAAGCTGTTCAGATCCCCAGCCCGCTGGTCTTTCCACGACCGGCCGGCGTATAATAGCCACGCCGGGATAGCCAACCGGTATGACTCTCGAGTGTCTCCAGCTGTACGTTCTCTCGAGAGATAAGACCAGACCTAAAAAACGACGCGAGCGTGCCAGAACCGGTAAAAGGGGATAGGGGATGTTCCAGGTACACTTTAAGAAAGTAGATTATCCGTTAGCGAAACTGCTCGAAGATATCGCTATCGGCGAAATCGGACTGCCTGACCTCCAGAGACCTTTCGTCTGGCCGACAACCAAAGTGCGCGACCTCTTCGATTCTATGTACCGCGGCTATCCAATCGGCCATTTGCTCTTCTGGGAAAACGGCTGTCCAGACGACTACCACGTTATTGGTACGAACTCGAAACAAAAGGTCCCAAGTCTTTTAATCGTGGACGGTCAACAGCGCCTCACATCGCTTTATGCTGTTATGAAAGGCGCCCCTGTCGTTGATAAAGACTACCGAGAACGTTATATCCGCATCGCCTTTCATCCAATTGAGCAAAAGTTTGAGGTCACCAACTCGGCAATCGAGAATGATCCAGAGTGGATTCCTAATATCAGCGCCCTCTGGTCCTCACCGCCGGTCAAGTTTAAGAAAGAATACATAAAACGCCTCTCTCAGAAACGCTCAGTCACTGACGAGGAAGAGGAGAGGATCGAGGGCGCTATTGATCGACTTTATAGTCTCCAGAACTACACATTGACCGTGCTGGAAATCTCTGCGTCACTGAGCGAGGAGCAGGTCGCCGAGATTTTCGTTCGCATTAACAGCAAAGGTACGCCGCTTAATCAGGCCGACTTTATCCTCACGCTGATGTCGGTGTTCTGGGACGATGGGCGTACTGAACTAGAAGATTTCTGCCGCCGAGCCAAGACTCCCTCCACAGATTATCGTCCCTCGCCGTATAATCCGTACTTTCAGCCCAGTCCAGACCAGTTACTGCGGGTCAGTGTTGCCCTGGGCTTTCGCCGTGCCCGTCTAGAGTATGTGTACTCCCTACTGCGGGGCAAAGATCTTCAGACTGGCGAATTCTCAGCCGCACAACGCGAGCAGCAGTTTGCTGCTCTCCGCAAAGCTCAGCAAGCCGTTCTAGACTTGCAAAGCTGGCACGATTTCTTCAAAGTTCTGAAATACGCCGGCTATGTCAACGCCTCGCTTATCTCCTCGGAGAACGCTGTTATTTATACGTACGCCCTCTGGCTTATTGGCAAGCACGCTTTTGGTGTTTCCCCACATAGGTTACATGACGTAATGGCCCGCTGGTTCTTTATGGTCACCCTGACCAGTCGATACGCTGGCTCCCCAGAAAGCCGTATGGAGCAGGATCTAGCCCTGCTGCGCGGTACAAAGCCAGAGGAGTTCATTACAGCGCTGGACCGGGAGATTGCTGCTATCCTAACTCCCGATTACTGGACCGTCACACTGCCCAATGAGCTGGCCACAGCCTCCTGGCAGAATCCGGCTCAGTTCTCCTACTTCGCCGCCCTGTGCATTCTGGGGGCACCCGTGCTCTACTCGAAGATGAAAGTGACCGACCTGCTTGATCCCGTAACAAAAGCCAAAAAGTCTGCACTGGAACGACATCATCTTTTTCCACGGGGATATTTAAAGAATATTGGAATAACCGAGAGGCACGATGTTAACCAAGTGGCTAACTATACACTGATCGAATGGAGTGATAATATTGCTATTGCTGATCGACCACCCCGTGAGTATGCCCTAAAAATGGAGAAATACTTCACTCCCGAAGAGATTCGGACAATGTACCACTGGCACGCCCTGCCAGAACGGTGGTACGATATGGACTACTTCACCTTTCTCGAAGAACGCCGCCGTCGAATGGCCGCTGTCATTCGGGATGGATTTGAGCGCTTGTCGGGAGGGAAATTCATGCTACAATCGCCAGGGACACCTTCCACCTGAGGAGCCCCGATGAAGATCCGGAACATCGAGGCCTTCCCCGTCTGGGGAGGCTTCCGCAACTTCCTCTTCGTCGTCGTGGATACCGACGAAGGCATCTCGGGAGTCGGCGAGGCCGGGCTGACCGGCCGCGAACTGGCGGTGATGGGCGCCCTCGAGCACTTCAAGCCGCTGCTGCTCGGCCAGGACCCCTTCCGTATCGAGCACCTCTGGCAGGTGCTCTTCCGGGGCGGCTTCTTCCCCGCCGAGCGCGTCCTGAGCAGCGCCCTCTCGGCCATCGACATCGCCCTCTGGGACATCAAGGGCAAGGCTCTGGGCGTGCCGGTCTACGAACTTCTGGGCGGCCGGGTGCGCGACCGCGTCGTCTGCTACCCTCACAACGTGGGCCATGGTCCCGACATCGAGAGCCTGGTCGAGAGCTGCCGGCAGTCGGTCGAAGAGGGCTGGAAGTTTGTCCGCTGGGGCCTGCCCCAGCAGGGGGAGATCCTGGAGCCGGCCTGGGCCATCCGCCAGGGGCTGCGGCAGCTGGAGGCGGTCCGCAAGGCGATCGGGGACGAAATCGAGATCTGCTTCGACGTCCACACCCGGCTCGACCCGGCCGACGCCATCCAGTTCTGCCGGGCCGCCGCCGCGTACCGGCCCTTCTTCATCGAGGATCCGATCCGCTGCGAGAACCCGCAGAGCTACCGTCTGCTCCGGCAGCAGACCCAGGTCCCTCTGGCCGCCGGCGAGCAGTTCTCCAGCAAGTGGGAGTTCCGCCAGCTTATCGAAGAGGACCTCATCGATTACGCCCGCGTCGACCTCTGCATCGTCGGCGGTATCACCGAGGCCAAGAAGATCGCCGGCTGGTGCGAGACCCATTACATCAAACTGGCGGTTCACAATCCCCTCGGTCCGGTCTCGACGGCCGCCTGCCTGCACCTGAATCTGGCCTGCAGCAACTTCGGCGTCCAGGAGCAGCCGCGCCGGCCCGGCACCATGCTCACCGACGTGGTGCCGGTCCAGGTCGAGTGGGAGGATGGCTATCTTCTGCCGCCGCAGCGCCCCGGACTGGGGATCGAGTTCGACCGCGAGGCGGCCCGCCGCTCGCCCTTCCAGATGCGGGAACTGCCGCATCTGCGCCGTCTCGACGGGTCGTTTACGAACTGGTGACGGCCGGCTGGGGGAGGATCACCGATGACCGAGCCGCTGGTCTACGTCAACGGACAGTTCGTGCCCTATCACCAGGCGATGGTCCCGGTCGAGGACCGGGCACTGCAGTTCGGCGACGGCATCTACGAGGTCGTGCGCTACTACCACGGCCGGGCCTTTCGCCTGGCCCAGCATCTGGAGCGCCTGGCCCGTTCGGCCGCCGGGATCGATCTCCCGCTGCCACCTCTCGACGAGCTCCGCCAGGTGATGGATACCCTGGTCGCCCGTCAGGGGCTGACCGAGGCCACGGTCTACCTCCAGGTCACGCGGGGAGTGGCGCCCCGGCTGCACGGCCTGCCGGCTACCGAACGGCCGACGGTCATCGCTCTCGCCCGGCCGGCGCCGCGTGTCCGACCCCGGCCAGCCCTGCGGGTGGTGACCGTGAGCGACGACCGCTGGGCCCGCTGTTATCTCAAGACCACCATGCTTCTCCCCAACGCCCTGGCTCGGGAACGGGCCCAGCGGCGGGGAGCCGACGACGCGGTCTTCGTCCGCGACGGCTTTGTCATGGAGGCCACGGCCGCCAACGTCTTCATCGTCCATCAGGGACGCCTCTGGACGCCGCCCTTGACCAACTACATCCTGCCCGGAATCACCCGCGCGGTGGTGCTGGAGATCGCCCAGGACCTCGGTCTGGCCGTCCGGGAGGACCCCCTTCCGGCCGAGCGGCTCTACGAGGCCGAGGAGATCTTCCTGACCGGCACCAACACCGAACTGAGTCCGGTGGTCGCGGTGGACGGGCAACCGGTTGGGACTGGCCAGCCGGGCCCTCTCTTCGCCCGGCTGCTGGCAGCTTTCGACCAGTGCATCGCCCGCGAATGCGGGGCGACCGTTCAGACCGGTTGACGCCGGCGTGCCGAGCGGCTACAATCAGCGCGGAGTTCCAGCCGGCCGACCCTGGCCGGCGAAAGAAGGGGAGCAGTCGGATGCTCGTCCTGGTCTGGCTTGTCACCGGGTTCGTGATCGGCCTGATCGCCCATCTGATCCTGCGGGCCTGCGGTGAGCAGGGGTACAACATCATTGGTGAGGGACTCCTCGGCGTGGTGGGGGCGACCCTGGTCGGCATTATCATCGGCATTCTGGGAGCCCACAACACGCCCGACGTGCCCTCGGTCCTGGCGGCGGCCGTCGGCGCCGCGCTGGTCGAGGCCGTCGTTATCTACGTGACCCTGAGCACCAGCCCGGAGCGCGCGCCGCGCCGCCGCTCCAGCGTCTGAGAGCGCTCCCACCGCCTACGGCGGACACCGACCGGCCACGGAGACCGGGCTCTCCCCCGCGCCCTGAGCGCGGGGACCGGACGGGTCGGTGGGCCTCGCCGGGAGCCTCGCCCACGGGCTGCTGGCTCTGCGGGTGGCCGCCGCAAATACCAGGCTGACTTACCGGCGCCAGCCACCACTGTCGTCTGATGGTCTGAGGTACAATAGATGGTCAAGGGAGCGCCACGGTGCTCTCGCCGTGGCGCCTTCGGAGATCGGCCGCGCAGGCCGGTCTCCGGAGGGGCCGCCGACAGTGAGGGCAGGCACGATGATCGTCTGGGACCTTCTGGTCAGCCTGGTCGAGTTTGTCTGGCGCCTCGTCCGGGTCCCGCTGCACGAACTGGCCCAGACCACCGGCTGGGACGAGTCGGCCCTGCTGGGAGCCATCGCCCTCTTCGTCGCCCTCGTCCTCTATTTCACCCGGCGCTGAGAGAAGCCCAGGACAGACCGGTCCGGTGACGCGGCTCTCTGGCGAGCCACAGACCGGAGGCTGGTTCACCGAGACGGCGGGAGCATCGCCCCGACCGCTCGGAGGCGGCGCCGCGCCGTGCTACCACAACCGGGCCGGGAACGTGGTGAGAGGACGGTAGCCATCCTCGGTGACCAGCACCTCTTCTTCGACACAGCACCCTCCCCAGTTGGGGATACGGAGGCTGGGCTCGATGCAGAGCACCATCCCCGGCTGGAGCGTCATCTCCACACCCGGTTGAAGCAGCGGCGCCTCGACCGTCTCCAGACCGATGCCGTGGCCGATGAACGGCGAGGCGTAGGCGCCGTAGCCGCGCTCGTCCAGGCAGCGGTGAGCCAGGGCCACCAGGTCCGCCACCCGCACTCCCGGCCGGACCGCCTCGACGGTTCGCTCGGTGGCGGCCAGGGCGGCGTCCATCAGCCGCCGCTGCTCCTCCAGCGCCTCGCCGCAGAGGGTGGTCCGCAGGACATCGAACTGGTAGCCCTGGCAGGCGCCGATAATATCGAGGGTGACGATGTCGTGCTCGCGGACCAGGCGGTCGGTGGCTGGCGGCCAGCGCGAACTGGTGCCCGACCAGGGGCCGGAGTGGACGCGCAGATAGCGCACAAAATCGGCCCCGGCCTGGAGAGCGGCGGCGATGCCCGTGGCGGCGATATCGCACTCCCGCACGCCCCCGCCGACGGCCGCCGCCACCGCCGCCCGCAGCCCGGCCTCCGCCACCTGGGCCGCCCGGGCCAGCAGCGCCTGCTCGGTTGGACTCTTGAGCAGCCGCTGGTGACGGACCAGATCGTCGGCCGGGACCAGGTCGAGGGCCGGGAGGTCCTGGCGCAGCGCCCGCTCCATCGCCAGCGGCAGGAGATCGGTCCCGACCAGCCCGACCGGTCCGCGCTCCAGTCCCTTCTCGCGCAGGACCAGGACCAGCCCTTCGACCAGATCGTTGGTCACCCGGACATCGTCGACCACCACCAGGTCGCGTCGGACCGCCCGGCCGTCGGCGATAAGGGTGGGTGCTCCCCGCACCGGCAGGACCAGGCAGGCGTGGCCCAGTCCACGGGCGACCGGCGAGAACTCGGTGGTCGGGAAAGGCGGGAAGTGGTTGGTGAGATAGGCCAGGTCGCCACAGCGGTCGTAGAACGAGCGGCCGATGACGATAAGGCCGGCCAGACGGCGGGCCGCAGCCAGATCGCGCGTCCGCTCCTGGCGGGTCAGGATCTCCTGACGGATGGTTTCCGCAACGCTCATGGCTTCCCTTTTCGCGCCCGGAGAGTTCACGCCGGCCGAGGCCGCGCCTCGGCGCAACGGTCACCACCGGCGACCAGCCCGGCGGGCTCCCTGTGGCGGCCGCCCGGCCCATCACGGCGGGTGGCCGGCATAAGAACACCGGGCCGGGTCACACCGGGCGCGCAGCCCAGTCGAGTGGGTCGGCTCAGGAGCGCACCGGCCTCAGTAGAGGCCACGGTACCAGCCCCCGTCCACCGGGATCGAGACCCCGGTGAGGTAGCTGGCCGCCTCCGAGCAGAGGAAGGCCACCACGTTGGCGAACTCCTCTGGCCGTCCGGACCGTCCCAACGGGATCTGGGCCTCGGCCAACCGGGCCACCTCCTCGAGACTGCGTCCTTCGCGCTGGGCCCGGATGGCATCGAGCTGCTGGACCCGCTCGGTGTAGATCCGCCCCGGCATCACGTTGTTGAGCAGGATGTTATCACGGGCCAGTTCGTTGGCCAGCGACTTCATCAGCCCGACCACGGCGGCCCGCAGACTGTTCGAGAGGATGAGGTTATCGAGCGGCTGCTTGGCCGCCAGAGCGGTGATGGTGACGATCCGGCCGCCGCCCTGCTGGCGCATATAGGGGACGACGCCCCGAATGAGGCGAACGGCGCTCAGGACCAGCAGCTCGAAGGCGCGTTGCCAGTCGGCGTCGGCGAAGTCGAAGAAGGTGCCGGCGGGAGGACCGCCGCTGTTGGTGACCAGGATATTGATGCGGCCGAAGCGCTCGACCGTCTGGGCGATAATGCGGTCGATGTCCTCGGCCCGGGTGACATCGGCTGGAACAGCCAGGACCGTCCGGCCGGTGGCCTGGCGGATCTCCTGGGCGGTGGTCTCCAGACGCGCCGGGTCGCGGGCGGCGATGGTGACATCGGCGCCCTCGCGGGCCAGGGCGAAGGCCACGGCCCGGCCCAGACCACGGCTGGCGGCGGTGACGATAGCGACCTTGCCGGTAAGTCCCAAATCCATCGGTGGCTCCCTGCAGGCAGAGTCGGCATCGCGTGTGCGGCCTCTATGGTATCATAGTGCTGACCGTCCGAGGAGAGGTCGGACGAGCCCTGGAGAGCGGTGAGCATGGGTGTGGGGTTGCGCGTACGGCTTCCCGGCCGGCGTCGGGTGGGTAAGCAGCGCCGCCCGCGCCGCATGGCCCGACGGCTGGCCGTTTCGGCGCTGGGTCTGGCCGCCAGCACCGTTGGAGCAGCCTACTATCTGGTCCGGCGGCTGACCCAACCGGCGAACCACGATCCGCGGGGGCTCTCGCCGCTGACACCTTTAGAGGTCGGGCTGCCCTATGAGCCACTGGCCTTCAGCAGCCGCGACGGGCTGGTGCTGGCCGGGTGGTGGTTTCCCCGGCCCGACGACCGGCGGATCATCATCGGCTGCCACGGCTACCGGGGCTCGAAGAGCGATCTGCTGGGCATCGCCGCTCTCTTCTGGCGGCACGGCTACAACGTGCTCCTCTTCGACCACCGTGGGCATGGCGAGAGCGCCCCGGCCCCCATCACGCTGGGCTACGCCGAGGTGGCCGACCTCAGCGCGGCGATCGACACCGCTCTTCAGCGCGTGCCCGGAGGGCGGGTGGGCGTCATCGGCTTCTCGATGGGAGCGGCGGTGGCCATCCTCACCGCCGCCCACGACCCGCGCATCCGGGCGGTGGTGGCCGACAGCGCCTTCGCCCGGCAGAGCGAGGTGGTGGCCTGGCGACTGCGCCAGGCGACCCACCTTCCACCGGGGCCGATCCTGGCGGTGGCCGACCGGTTGCTCAAACAGCGGGCGGGGTTCCGCTTCCGTGATGTCATCCCCGAGGCGGTGATCGGCCAGATCGCTCCCCGGCCGATCCTGCTCATCCACGGCCGTTACGACCGGACGGTGCCGGTCAGCCACGCCTACCGTCTCTACGCGGCGGCCGGCCAGCCCAAAGACCTCTGGGTGGCTCCGGCCGGCCACTGTGGCGTCTACTTCCTCGACCGCGCCCTCTACAGCCAGCGGATCCGCCAGTTCTTCGACCAGGCTCTGAGGGACTGATACCGACGGCGACCAGCCCGGCCGGACGGCCCTCCTCCCGCCCCTATTTTTCGAAGAGGAGAGTCTGGCCACTGGGGCACTCTCCGCGGCCAGGATTCCGTGAGCGCGACCGGTGCGAGCGCCGCTGTCACCCCCGGGTTCCCTGGCCCGAGCAAGACGCATCACGGTCGGCCAGGCGATCAGGGGTCGGTCGGCGGATGGTCGAAGACGATATCGCCGACCGGGCGACCCCGGGCCCGGCAGAGAGCGGCGTAGAGATCGAGGTAAGACTGGCGGAGGCCCTGCTCCAGACGGAAGCCGAGAGCCTGGACGACCTGTTCCAGAGCGGCCGGGGGACCTTCCAGTTCGACGAAGCGGCCGAAGGGCAGCGTGTCGAGGGCGACGGTGACGGCCCCTAACCGCCAGGTTTCGCGGACCTTCTGATAGCGCTGGACCGGTCGGAAGCCCAGGGTCTCCAGGAGCTGGCGAGCGCGGTCGAAGTCGTCGAGGGTGACCTCGATCTCCTCGCGGACCTTAAAGCGGGGGTCGGGCTGCGGAACCTTCACCGTGAGCGTGATCCGCTCGGCCCGCCGCAGGCGGAGGAGTAGGCCACGGGCGCGGAGGGAGCCCTGGGCGTCATCGAAGACCAGGTTATCCTCGAAGACCCGGTGGCCATTGCGGGCTCCCAGAGTCTGGAGGCGCGCCCGGACCGGGCCGAAGTCGTCTACCGCGAACTTGATCTCGATCTCGCGGGCCATCGGTCTCATTGTAGCAGAAGCGGTCGCTCCCGCCACGTCTTCTCACGCCGGCTCCCGGCGGAGAGGGCACCCTCACCGGTCTGGATCAGCCCCGGCGTGGTCGGGAAACCGTCCACGTGTCCCGGCGACAGCGGCCGGGCCACCGATCAGTCGCCGACCCGTGGCCGACGGCTCCGGACGGGGCCAGGACGGGCCTGCCGTCAGCGGTCGACCCCACAGGCCGGAGGGGAGGGTCGGGGCTTTTGCCCCGACGCCGGATCGGTGGGTACGGGAGAGCAGGCGCGCAGGCGCCGCTCCTCCAGTGGACCGGGGTCGCCGCTGAGGTAATGCGGAAGAGGTCAGTCGGTGACTGTCCCACAGGTGGTGGGTAGGGGACTGGACAAGATGGGGCAGACTCTCCTGGAATAAAGGCAACACACCACCACACCCCAGGAGGCCTGCCCCATGGCCAGGATAACCCTCCGCATCCCCGAAGTCACGCCCTCCCCCACGGACCGGCCCTCCTCCTGCCCCTTCTGCGCCCACCCCGCCCTCCAGCGCTGGGGAAGGACAAGAAAGCCCCTCCGGGATCCCCACCTCCGCCAGGTGGAGGTCCACCGCTCCCGCTGCCCCCGCTGCCGC
>CACRXC010000013.1_pt1 | contig 52530 bp, 54 predicted proteins | sample 5377091 | NCBI WGS metagenome assembly CACRXC01 (sample SAMEA6061845, study PRJEB28556) | metagenome | reverse complement strand
CTCCGCCCGCTGCCCCCCCGGCAGCACCCCCCGCCGCCCCGCCCATCGCCATCCCGCCGGAACTGCGCGAGACCGTGCCGCTCACACGCGTCCAGAGCCTCATCGCCCAGCGCATGGTCCAGAGCAAAACGACGATCCCCCACTTCTACCTCACCACCGAGATCGACATGACGGCGGCGGTGGCGCTGCGGACCCAGATCAACGCCTGGGCCGGGACCCCCGGCGTCTCTTTCACCGATCTCATCGTCAAGGCCTGCGCCCTGGCCCTCCAGAAGTTCCCCGCGATCAACGCCACCTACCACGACGGGCAGGTCATCCGCTTCAAGACGGTCAACATCGGGATCGCCGTGGCCACTCCCGACGCCCTGCTGGTGGTGGTGGTGCGCGACGCCCACACCAAGCCGCTCCAGCAGATCGCCCGGGAGAGCCGTGACCTCATCGAACGGGCCCGCGCTGGCAAGGCCACCGCCCACGATCTGGAGGGCGCCACCTTCACCATCTCCAATCTCGGGATGTTCGAGATCGACGAGTTCATCGCCATCATCCCGCCCGGGCAGAGCGCCATCCTGGCGGTCGGCGCGATCCAGCCCAAGCCGGTGGTCGTGGACGACCAGGTGGTGGTCCGCCAGCGCATGCGCGTCACGCTCTCTGGCGACCATCGGGTCTTCTACGGCGCCGAAGGCGCCCAGTTCCTGCAGGAACTGAGACGCCTGCTGGAGAACCCCATCAGCCTGGTGTACTGAAGGAGCAAGACGATGGAACGGGCACAGTTCGACGTGGTGGTCGTCGGCGGCGGTCCGGGCGGCTACGTCGCCGCCATCCGGGCCGCCCAGCTGGGCCTGCGCACCGCCCTGGTCGAGCGCGACAAGGTCGGCGGCGTCTGCCTGCACTGGGGCTGCATCCCCACCAAGGCCATGCTCGAGGCGGCCGAACTGGTCCACCGGGCCAGTCTGGCCGCTGGCTTCGGCATCCACCTGGGCGAGCCCCGGATCGACCCCGGCCAGCTGTTCGCCCGCCGTGACCAGGTGGTCGAACAGCTCTACCGCGGACTGGAGACCCTGATCCGCGGCTACGGGATCACCCTGGTCCGTGGGACCGGACGGCTGAGCGGCCCGACCACGGTCCTGGTCAGCCAGGACGGCAGCCAGCAGGAGCTGGCCGGCCGGGCGGTGATCGTGGCCACCGGCTCGCGGCCCAAGATGCTGCCGGGCTGGCAGCCCGACCCCGAGCGCATCCTGACCAGCAACGAGGCGCTGGCCCGCCGGAGCATCCCCCGCTCGGTCATCATCATCGGCGCCGGCGCGGTCGGCGTCGAGTTCGCCTCGATCTGGCGCGACCTGGGCAGCGAGGTGACGCTGGTCGAGGCCCTGCCCCGGCTGGTGCCGCTCGAGGACCCGGAGGTCAGCGAGGCTCTGGCCCGGGCCTACGCCCGCCGGGGTATCGCTATCCGGACCGGGGCCCGCGTCCTTCCCGAAACGCTCCAGCAGGGCCCTGACGGCGTGGCCGTGGAGATCACGGTGGAGAACCGGACCGAGCGCCTGACCGCCGAGTGCATCCTGGTGGCCATCGGGCGGGCCGCCAACATCGAGAACCTGGGGCTGGAGGGCCTGCGGGTGCGGATCGAGCGCGGGGCCATTCAGGTCAACGAGTACCAACAGACGGCCGAGCCCAACCTCTACGCCATCGGCGACGTCACCGGCCGCCTGCCGCTGGCCCACGTGGCCTCGGCCGAGGGGATCGTGGCCGCCGAGGCCATCGCCGGCCAGGAACCGATCCCCATCGACTATCTGCGGGCCCCCCGGGCCACCTACTGCCGGCCCCAGATCGCCAGCATGGGGCTGACCGAAGAGGAAGCCCGGGCCAAAGGCTACGAGGTCAAGGTCGGCCGCTTCCCCTTCCGACCGAACAGCCGGGCGCTTATCCTCGGCGAGGCCGAGGGCTTCGTCAAGATCGTCAGCGACGCCAAAACCGGCGAGATCCTGGGCGCCCATCTCATCGGTCCGCACGTGACCGAGCTCCTGCCCGAACTGACGCTGGCCCGGTTCCTCGAGGCCACGCCCGACGAGATCGCCACCAACATCCACGCCCATCCAACGCTGAGCGAGGCGCTGGCCGAGGCCGCCCACGCCGTCTTCGGGCAGCCGATCCACCTGCCGCCCAGGACCCCGGCCGGCCGCTAGTCGCCGACGAAGGGGCCGTTGAGCACCACCGCGTCGCCGTCGCGCAGGGGATGGGTGTGGTCGCCCTCCGCCCCGTTGATGAGCACCAGCAAAACCTCCCCCGGGTGCAGATCGAGCGCCTGCAGGAGGTCGGCGACCCGCGCTCCCTCGGGGAGGGTCACGCGCTGGGCGACAGTCGTCAGGGTGTGGTGCTCACCGGCCCCGTGGGCGTCGAGGGGCCAGGCGGGCAAAGCGATCAACGTGACCGTCACCTGCATCACCCACTCCTTAGCAGCCGGCCCGGCTGCTCAGCGAGCGAACATGAGAGCCCTCCGTCTCTCGTCCGGTTCCTCTTGACAACCGGCCCGGCATGCAGTATGATTTGGACAGGAGACGCGGCCTCGCACCCGGTGGGTGCGCCGCGTTGTTTTCGGTCCGGGCCAGAGAGAGTGCAGGGATCGCGCCGGGAGCGCGCATGAAGAACCGCATGGTCACCAAACCGCGCCGGCCGGTGGAAAGCCCGCCGGTCCGACGGGTCGCCCCGCCGGTCAGTCGGCCCCGCTGGGCGCCGGCGGTCCAGAAACTCCAGCGGCTCTGGGCCCCGGAGGGGCCGTTCCGCCGTTTCTATGTTGAGATGCGGTCGGAGGTTAAGAAGATCACCTGGCCCAGTCGGGAGCAGGTGGTCAATCTCACGTTGATCGTCTGTGCGGTCTCGGCGGCGATGGGTGCCTTTCTGGGCCTGGTCGACCTGCTTTTCAGCAAATTCTTCGAGTTTATTATCAGCCGCTTTTAGACGGCCTTCACCGGTAAGGAGGGACGGACGCCTACGTCCGACTGACGATGACGCAGGAGACGCTCCGCGAAAACCAGCCTGAGACCAGCGCGACCAGTTCCGCCCCGACCGAGGAGACCACCGAGGTCAAGCATCCAGAGCGCAAGTGGTACGTGATCCACACCTACTCTGGCCATGAGAACAAGGTCAAGGCCAACCTGGAGCAGCGGATCCGTACCATGGAGATGCAGGACAAGATCTTCCAGGTGGTCATCCCGATGGAGGGCGAGGTCGAGGTCAAGGATGGCCAGCGGCGGACGGTCCAGCGGAAGGTCTTCCCCGGCTACGTTCTGGTCGAGATGATTATGGACGACCAGTCGTGGTACGTGGTCCGCAATACCCCGGGGGTGACCGGCTTTGTGGGCTCGGGCAACAAGCCCATCCCGCTTCAGGACCACGAGGTCAAGGCCATCCTCAAGCAGATGAAGACTGAGGCCCCGCGGGTGAAGATCTCGTTCACCAAGGGCCAGACGGTCCGCATCATCGATGGTCCGTTCGCCGACTTCATCGGGGTGGTCAGCGACATCAACCACGAGAAGGGCAAGGTGCGCGTCCTGGTCTCGTTCTTCGGGCGTGAGACCCCCATCGAACTGGACTTCCTGCAGGTCGAGCGCGTCTGAGCCCTGAACTCTCGGACACAGGATGTGACGGATGGCCAAGAAGATCAAGGCGATTGTCAAACTGCAGATCCCGGCCGGGAAGGCGACACCGGCCCCGCCGGTCGGCCCGGCGCTCGGCCAGCACGGCGTCAACATCATGGCCTTCGTCAAAGAGTACAACGAGCGCACGGCCAGCCAGGTCGGGATGATCATCCCGGTCGAGATCACGATCTACGAGGACCGGTCGTTCACGTTCGTCACCAAAACCCCGCCGACCGCCGATCTCCTGAAGAAGGCGGCCAACATCGAGAAGGGCTCTGGCGCCCCCAATCGCCAGAAGGTCGGGACCATCACCCGCGAGAAGATCCGGGAGATCGCCGAGATCAAACTGAAGGATCTCAACACCACCGACCTCGAAGCGGCGATGCGCATGGTCGAGGGCACGGCCCGCTCGATGGGGCTGGAGGTCGTGGGCTGACCGATCCGCATCCCGGTGGGAGGGACCTTATCCCGCCTGGACCACAGGGAGGAGACCATGGCGAAGAAGCACGGGAAGAAGTACCTCGAAGCGGCGAAACTCGTTGACCCGACCCGACTCTACGAGCCCCGCGAGGCGATCGAGCTGGCCAAGAAGACCTCCTACACCCGGTTCGACGCCACCGTGGAACTCCATCTGCGCACCGGCCTCGACCCGCGCCACGCCGATCAGCAGGTGCGGGGGGTGGCCATCCTGCCCCACGGCCTGGGCCGGCCGGTCCGCGTCTTGGTCTTCGCCATCGGCGAGGCCGAGCGGATCGCCCGCGAGGCCGGAGCCGACTACGTCGGGGCCGACGAACTCATCAAGAAGATCGAGGAGGGGTGGCTGGACTTCGACATCGCCCTGGCTACCCCGGATATGATGCCCCGGATCGCCCGTCTGGGCCGCATTCTGGGCCGCCGGGGCCTGATGCCCAACCCCCGTTCGGGCACGGTGGTTCAGCCGGCCGACCTGCCCCGAGCCATCCGCGACGCCCGGAAGGGGCGCGTCGAGTTCCGTCTGGACCGGACCGGCCTGCTGCACATCCCGGTGGGCAAGGTCAGTTTCGAAACCGATAAACTGCTGGAGAACCTGGCGGCGCTGATGGACGCCATTCTGAAGGCCCGGCCCAGCGGCGCCAAGGGGCAGTACATCCGGAGTGCAACGCTGACCACGACCATGGGACCAGGCATCAAACTGGATGTGGGCAAGCTGACAGCCCTGCCGGCGGCGGCCTGAGGCCCTGGCCTGGTTGACCGGTATAATATAAAAAGCGCACCGCGCCGAAGACAGCAGGGGCCGGAGACGGCGTAAAAAGCCTGCCGAGGCGAACGGTCACGACGGGTATGGCTCTCCATGCCCTCTCTGGCCCTCGCGTCTGTGGCGTGAGGGCCTTTTTCCTGCGGTCCGAAAGGAGGTGAGAGCGTGCCCATTACCAAGCGGCTGCCCCAGAAGAAGGTCGAGGACCTGGCGCGCATCCGCGACTGGCTGGCCCAGAGCACGTTCGCGGTCTTCACCGACTATCGCGGCCTGACCGTCCAGGAGATGACCCAGCTGCGGCGGCAACTGCGGAGCGCGGGCGTGGAGTTGCACGTGGTCAAAAACACCCTGACCGGGCTCGCCGCCCGCGACCTGGGCATCACCGACCTCGACGGCTGGCTGGTCGGGCCGACCGCCCTGGCCTTCACCACCCAGGAGGACGTGGCGGCGGCCGCCAAAGCGCTGACCGAGGCGACGCGGGCGTTCCGGGTGCTGGCCCTCAAGGGGGGACTGCTGCAGCGCCGGCCGATCTCGGTCGAGCAGATCCAGCGGATCGCCGAACTGCCGCCCCGCCCGGTGCTGATCAGCCAGGTCATCGGCACGATGCAGGCGCCGATGGCCAACCTGGTCGGGGTGCTCTCAGCGACGCTGCGCAGCCTGGTCTACGTTCTGGAGGCCCGCCGACGGCAGCTGGCCGGCGAGGCCGCCTGACGGAGAACCCGCGAGACCGCGGGCTGTCTGCCCAAACCATTCACGCGAAGGGGTGCACACATGGCGACGTTGACCAAAGAGGAACTGATCAAGGCGATCGAGAGCATGACCGTTCTGGAACTGGCCGAACTGGTCAAGGCCCTGGAGGAGCGGTTCGGGGTGAGCGCGGCCGCGCCGGTCGCTGTGGCCGCCGCGCCCGCCGCCGCCGCCGCGCCGGCGGCCGCGCCCGCTGCGCTGGCTGAGGAGAAGACCGAGTTCAACGTGGTCCTTAAAGAGATCGGGCCGAACAAGATCAACGTTATCAAGGTCGTTCGCGAGATCACCGGGCTCGGTCTCAAGGAGGCCAAGGACCTGGTCGAGGCCGCCCCCAAGCCGGTCAAAGAAGGGGTGCCCAAGGCCGAGGCCGAAAGCATCAAGGCCAAACTCGAGGCGGCCGGCGCGGTGGTCGAGATCGTCTGATCCACACCGGGGGCCAGGGAACCTGGCCCCCGGTTCTCTTTATCCGATTCTCCGGGGAACAGACGCCGGGTCCCCACGCACAACGGCAGCCCAGGCGGGGGAGAGCGCTGTGGGCGGTGCGCCCCGCGCCAGATGCGCACCCACCGGCTGACCGGAGGCGCTTGTCGCTAGCGCACGCGGTTGGCGGTGGCCAGGACGTACTCCTCGTTCGTTTTCAGCCAGAGGAGCTTCATCAACAGCTCGTCAGCCGCCGGCACCCGCTCGATGGAGACCACGCAGAGTCGCCAGGGCTGCCGACGACCGTTCTTGAAGACCTCGATCGGGCGGCGCAGACGGAGCCGGTAGAAGGTGTTGCGGAAGACCCGTGAGGGGACATCGATGTAGCCCTGGGTGACCAGTTTCTGGTAGTCCTCGCCCAGCTGCTCGCGCAGCAGCTGTTCCGCCCGCAGGTTGGCCTCGTCCTCGCAGCGGTAGGGGTCGGCCAGCGTGTCCAGCATGTCCCGAACCCCGACCGCCCACTCATCGGGGAAGTCGCGCGGCACCTCGCTGGGTCCGCCCCAGAGGAGCTGCCACGTTCCCTGCGGCGGCCGCAGGTAGACACGTACGCCCAATCCGCGCGCCAACCAGGCCAGAAACGCCCTCAGCATCGCCGGGTTCACCCCCCCCGATGCACACACGCGGAGACCGGTGCCACCCCCGGCCGGGGTGGGCGGCTCCGCGTGCCGTGTGCTCGCTGTCGGTCGCTCAGCCCCCGACAATGCGGGGGATCTGAATGATCTGCTTGGCGTGCGGGTCGAACTTCTCGATGCGCTCGGCCGAGTCGATCTTATCGTCAACGCGGAACGAGGCGTAGCCCTTGGCCGCGTTCTCCTGGAAGATGCGCTCGGCCTCCTTGACCGCCTCCTCCTTCTCAAGGTCCCACTCGACCTTGACGTCACCACGGCCGCAAAGAACACGCAGCACTCCCATACCGCACACTCCCTTCTGCGATTTGCACCGGCGTGCAGTGCGGCGGCCTTTGTTGGTCCGTCAGCCAGGGCGCACCGGCTTGTACACCCATGATAGCGCGGCCTCGCCTGTTTGGCAATGGTCCCTCTTATGTCATCCGCGGACCGATCACCGCGCCCTCCCAGGCCCGGACCGCCCACTCCTCCTCGGTGAGGCTCGCCGGCTTCCGGTGCCACTCGGCGACCTCTGCCTGGGCCACCGCCCAACCGACCGCCACCGCCGCCAGCACCGCATCGGCGGCATCCTGGGTCGGGCTCTCCCCGAGCCCGGCCAGCTCCACCTGCAATCTCAATGCCCAGGCGATCCGTGCCAAAGCCGGCTGGAGATCCACCTGCCGCCGGCGAAAGCCCAAAAGCCGCCAGACCGCTGAGGGGTAAACCTCGTAGACCGCCGAGACCCCGTCGGTCGGCTGGGGATCGTAGGGATAGACCCGGACCCCCAGCCCGCGCAGCCGGTCCAGCAGACTGAAGCTGGCGTGGACCAGCATCTGCATGTCCGGGTTGGTGCGTTTGAAGGGGCTCAGTCCCTGGAGATAGGCATCAGCGTAGCGACAGGTCAGCCCCGGCGCCCGGCAGCGCCGCTCCTCCCGCAGACCATACCGGGCTAGAAGCGCCCGAAAGTCCGTTCGCGTCATCGCCGCCACCCGGCTGATGGCCTCCGGTGCGTCGCGCCAGCCCAGAAGCGGGTAGACCCCGACCGGCAGCCCCATCGGCGCGTCGATCCCCCAGTGACCCGGCTGGTCCCGGATCCGGACCACCAGGGTCTCGCGCTGCCAGACCCGTTCCAGTCCCACCAGCCGCAGCCGCCGGCCGACCAGCCAGCCCCAGGCACACCAGAGTTGCCCCCGTCGGAGATCGGTCGCGGCGCTGAAGTCCACCCCGGCGATCAGGACGGCCACGGTCCGCTATCCCCCCTCAGGCGCTCCACGGCTGGCCCCCAGGAGGCGGGCGAGCAAAACCTGGCTCTGGCGCAGGGCGCCGATTTGATCTTCCTCTTCGAGTTCCAGCTGCAGAAGGCCGGAGTAGCCCAGCTGGTCCAGGTCGGCGATCAGGCCGGGCAGGTCGAGAAAGCCGGTGCCCAGCGTCCGGTGGTCACGCCAGTCTGTCCGCCGCACATCGTGCAGATGAATGTGGACGATTTTCTCCCCCAGGTCGCGGCAGAGCCGGCGCAGGTTGGCGTTGGTCCGCCGCTCTCCCTCAGCGGTTCCCGGCGGCCCGCTCTCCGGCAGATAGGCCACGTGACCGACATCCAGGGTGGCGCCCACCGCCGGGTGCCGGATCGCGTGGATGAGGTCGACAAAGAGATCGTAGCGGTCGGGGTAGCCGGTCTCGATCCCCACCTGAACTCCCAGCGGCCGCGCGACCTCACCCAGCGAGCGCAGCACCTGCAGCATCTCTGTCCAGTAGTCACGCGGCTCCAGATAGGGATGGCGATTGACATGGACCACCACCCGCGCCCCCAGCCAGCCGGCGCCCTCGATGGTGACCCGCACCTGGCGGAGAGACTCGCGGGCGATCCAGGGGTTGTAGGTGAAGAGCGGGGTATCGACGAACGGGGCGTGGACGCTCAGCCCCCGGAACGACCGGAGGCTCTGCCGCAGGGCCTCGCGCTCCGCCCCGGTCAGGGTCTCGAACCAGAAACCGGGCAACCAGCCGATAGAATGACGAGCCCCGGCCACCGCCAGCAGCTCGACGGCGGCGAATCCCAGCCGGGCCAGGGTGGCCAGGGCGGTCGGCAGGTCGTAGTTGGCCAGGCAGGAGGTGCTAGCGCCGATCTGGTCCGGTCGGAGCATCGCTCTCCCCCGCCGGGCGGTCGGTTGGCGCCCCGACCGTGACGCCGGCCAGGCTCTCCAGGACCGTCACCACCGCCGCCGAGTCCCAGCCCCCCTTCCCCTGGGCCCGGGCCGCCTGGTAGAGCGTCTGGACCAGCGTGGTCACCGGCAGTGGCACCTGGGCCTGGGCCGCCAGCGCCAGGACGTTGGCCAGGTCTTTGTACTGGTTATCGATGGAGAAGCGCGGCGCGAAGTCGCGCGCCAGCATGCGGGGACCGCGCGATTCCATCGCCCCGGTCCGGGCGCCGCCGACGCTGGTGATCTCCTGCAGCAGCCGGGGGTCGAGGCCGAGACGGGTGGCCAGGACGAACGCCTCGCCGACCGCCGCGACGGCGATCCCCAGGATCAGGTTGTTCAGGAGTTTGAGCGTGCAGCCCGCCCCGTTGGGTCCGGCGTAGACGATCTTCGTGCCCAGCGCCGCCAGGATCGGACGGCAGGCGGCGAAGACCTCTTCCGGCCCCCCGACCATGATCCCCAGCTCCCCAGCCGCCGCCGCACTGACGCTGCCGGTGACCGGGGCGTCGAGCATCGCCACTCCCTGCTCACGGGCCCGGGCCGCCAGCCGGCGCGAATCCGCGGGGGCGATACTGCTCATGTCGATGATAACCAGCCCTGGACGGGCTCCCTGGAGCACCCCCTCCGGCCCACAGATCACCGCCTCCGAGGCCGCCGAATCGGTGACCATCAGGATCACCACCTCCACCTGGCGGGCGACCGCGGCTGGCGAGTCCGCCCACCGGGCCCCGGCCGCGATCACCGGCTCGGCCTTGGCCGGCGTGCGGTTCCAGACCACCAGATCGTAGCCGCAGGCAAGCAAACGCCGCGCCATCGGCTGACCCATCAGCCCCAGACCGATAAATCCGATCCGCGTCATCGGTGCCTCCTCATCGCCTCCCGCCGATTTTCTCCCTGTGCCCCTCAGGGCAGGCAGCATTCCAGGCCCCAGCCCAGCCCCTTGACACGGCCGGAGAGACCCGTTAGTATTTGCGCGGATGGTGCGCGATGACCCCGAAAGTTCTGATCGTCGATGACGATAAGGCCCTGATCCAGCTGGTCGCAGCCACCCTCGACACCCAGGGCTGGACGCTTCTGACCGCGACCGACGGCGCCTCGGCCCTGGACCTGGTCCAGCGCGAGCGTCCCCAGCTGGTCCTGCTGGACATCCAGATGCCTGACATGAGCGGAATCGAGGTCTGCCGGCGCATCAAGGCCGATCCAGCCACCCGGGACACCGTGGTCATCATCCTGACCGCCATGAGCCGCGAGGAGGACCGGCAGGCCGCCCTCCAGGCGGGGGCCGACGATTATATCACCAAACCGTTCTCGCCGCTGCAACTGCTGACCCGCGTTCAGCACGCTTTCACCCCCACCGCTCCTCCCGAACTGCCCGTGCCCGTCGACCGACCGGCCAGTCCCCCCGCCAGCGGTGAGGACCTGGTCAACGCCCAGCTCCTGGCCTACGCCGAGGACCTCAAAGTCCTGACCGAAGCGGCCCGACGCGGCCTGGCCGAGGCCCGAGCCGCCAGCGTCTCCATCGCCCGCGTGCTCCTGCAGGCGCTCGAACTGCGCCTGCCCGGCAGCATGGCCCACGCCGGCCGGGTGGCCCGCTACGCCGGCGCCCTGGCCCGGCATCTCAACCTGTCTCCCGACGAACACCAGGCCGTCCAGTTAGGGGCCCTGCTGCACGATATCGGCATGCTGGCCATTCCGACCGCCATCCCGCCGGAGACCGGCACGCTCCCCCGCGACGAACTGGCCTGGGTCCGCCGGCATCCCGAACTGGGTGCCCGTATTCTGAGCGGCGTGCCGATGTACCGCGACATCGTGCCCATCGTCCACGGCCACCACGAGCGGCCAGACGGCTGGGGCTACCCCCGCCGGCTGCGCGAACACGAACTGCCGCTGACCGCCCATGTGGTGGCCGCCGCTGAACTGCTGGACAATCTGGTGCACCCGGCGAACACCACGCCCGTCCCGCTGGAGGTGGCGGTCGAGACGCTGCGCGGCTGGGCACCCGGCGGGGTCCAGCGCGACTGCGCCCGGGCGCTGCTGGCCGCCTGGCGGGCCGGTGACCTGAACGAGCGGTAATCCGCTACCCCAGCGAGCGGCGCCCGGCCAGCAGGGCGACCACCACCACGATGCCGCTGACCCCACCGAGCAGGACCACCGCCCCCAGATAGGGGGCCACGGCCCAGAGCCCCAGCAGGGCCGTCCCCACCGGCCCGCGCTCCGGACCAGGCGCCACCACCGCCACCAGCACCGGTTCACCATCCCTCTGCTCCCAGGCCAGCGACTCGACCATCTCCCCCGGCCGGTGGGGCAGGTCGGGCGCCCAGTGCCAGACCACCTGAGCGGCCACAGCGGCGCGGGCCGCAGCCGGGTCGCGGGCGGCCATGCCACGGAGAAAGGCCAGCAGGTGCGCGCCGGCCGAGAGAACCCTCCCCGGCCGGTAGACCAACCGGGTGAAGCCGGTCGGATAGCGGACCATCTCCACCAGCCCCCGCGTTCGCCGGTAGCGTTCGATCCGGGTTCCGTTGACCAGGGTGAGCCGCTCGCCCTCGGACAGACCCTCACGGGTGGCGATGAACTGCTCGTGGGCGAGGTCCACCGCGAGGTCAAAGACCAGGCCAAAGAGCGAGGGGTCAAAACGGTCGCGGGCCACCTCGGCCGGCGGCAGCGCGAATCCGGCCCGCTGGGCGATCTCCAGGGCCCGGTCGGGAGTCCCGTAGATCAGCTGGCTCACCTGGCGAGCGGTCACCGCCGGGTCGACGGCGGCCACCCGGTAGAGCGTCTCCCAGCCACGGCGCTGCTGGACGATGATACCGGCCTGCTGCTGGGCCAGCAGGAGATCGCGCTGGCGCTCGCGGAGCAGGGGATCGGTCGCCGTCGGCTCGGCCACCACCGCCGGCCATTGGCGGTACTGCTCCACCGGCCCCAGCACCAGTCGGCGGCGCTCGCCCGGAGGCGGAGGCCAGGTGTGAACGGTCCAGCCGGTCTGCCGTGAGAACTCCAGCGCCGCCGGCCCCCGGGCGAAGCCAAAAACCGCCTGGACAGCCTCTGGATAGCTCTGGCCGGCCTGACTGACCAGATCGACCAGCGATCCCCCCGAGGGGACGGTGACGATCTGATCCTCAGCCCGGAAGGCGAACGCCGCGCCCGTAGGACTCACCGGGAACGTCACCCGCCGAACGACGCCCTGCTGAGGCGGTGCGAACAGGTGCTCCCGGACGCCGTTGGTGTAGACCCGCGTCACCACACCGGGCCGGCGCTCCTCCTGCTGCCGCACAAAGACCCGGGTCGGATCGATGGTCAGAGTGACGACTAATCCGGCCGGAATGGCATCAGGCCGGGGCACCTCTGGATGCTGGCGCTGAACCACGGCGAAAAGGTCATCGCTCCGGCCCTCGTCGCCGTAGACCACGAGAGCCGCCGCAGCCACCGTGCCCCCTGGGCGAAAGGTCAGGGCCACCATCTGCCGCCAGCCCTCGGCTGTGACCTCGTCCCGGACGACCTCGACCTGGATCCCCGTCCCGTCGACCTCCGTGGAGAGAGCCGCGGCCAGAGCGACCAGAGGCCAGGTCAGGACCAGGGCCAGGACCAGGACCGCGCACCACCGCCGTGACGACAGGCTCACCACTCCTCACCCATCCGGCCCCCCGGCACTCGTCCGACCGGGTCAGGAGCCACCGCCGCAAGAACGCACCACGCACTCCCAGCGGTGCCGCTGCAAGGCGTATGCCGAAAGGGCGGGTGCCGCTGCTTCGGAAGCACGGCCTTCCCATGGCGCCGCCTGGCCCGCCATGGCCTACGGCGACAGCCACGGACCGGCCGGGTGGATTTCGCTGGCCCGACCGGTTCGTCCCCGTGGTCGGCGCTACGAGCTCGCCGACCGCCTCCGGACAGGATCGAAACGGTCGGCACGCGGCTCAGAACGAGGCCAGGCTCCCGGCCGCCCGGCAGACCTCCTCGACGGAGAGAGCCAGCAGACAGGTATGGTCGCCCGGCGCCCAGCGGTCACAGGCCGCGCAGGGGCCAGCGCCCCAGAGGGGACGATGGCGCCGGCGGTCCAGCGGCGCCCACTCGGCGACCATACAGCGCCGGAAGATCACCACGCTCGGCGTCCGGAGCGCGGTGGCGAGATGAGCCGGTCCGCTGTCGTTGCCGATGAAGAGCACCGCCCGGGCGACCAGGGCTCCCAGCAGGCCGAGAGAGGTCCGTCCGACCAGGTCGATCAGCGGCGCCCGCGCCCGGGCCCGAACCCGCTCGCTCAGGGGGCGGTCGGCTGGCCCGCCCACCAGCGCCACCACGGCCCCCTGGCGCGCCCACCAGTCCGCCACGGCGGCGAAACGCTCCGGCGGCCAGGCCCGCTCGGGGTGACGGGCCCCTGGGTGCAGAACGACCAGCGGACGGCCACGGGCCGCCGGAGGCAGAAGGGCCTCAGCCAGCCACAGATCGGCCGGGCGCAGCCAGAACTCCGGCTGGACGCCATCGGCCGGCAGGCCCAGGGCGCGGACGGTGGAGAGCAGACGCAGCGTCTCGTGCTGGGCGCCATAGGGGACCGGGAGATCCAGGTCAGCGCAATCCGCGCCCGCACAGAGGCCCACCGTCCAGCGCCCCCCCAGGAGCCGTACCCGCGCTGGCGGGAGCCGGCCGTGCCAGTGCAGGACGAGGTCGAACCGTTCGGCGCGAGCCCACGCCTGGACCGCGTCCCAGGCCGCATCGGCGAGGTCATCTGGATTGCCGGGAAAAGGCTGAAAGCGGTCCAGGTAGGGACAGCGGGCGGCGAACTCGGCCGCCCAGGGACGCCCCAGGAGCGTGATCTCCGTCAGCGGCCAGGCCCGCCGGAGAGCCCGCAGAGCCGGGGTGGCCACAATGAGGTCGCCCAGAAAGAGCGCCCGGACGATCAGGACCCGTCGGGGCGCGCCCGGCACGCCCCCCCGCCATTGCCGCTCCATCAGCAGGAGACGGGGCAGGGCCTATGCCAGCGAGAGGTCAGCCCCCCACCCAGAGAGCCACAGTCAGCCCGTCGGTTCCGCCAGGCGCCCGCCTGGCAGGCAGAGTTCGGACGAGACCGGGCACCGTTTCACGCCCGGCCAGGCGGCGTGCCAGGCCCGGTCACGCTCCGCCGACGATGAACGCCGCGCCCAGGCCGAGCAGCGCCAGGACCACCGAGAGGATCAGCGCCGCCAGCCAGCCCAGGAGCACCGTGACGATAGCCCGCCCGGTGCTGAAGTCCAGGGCCTGGCGGATGGCGATCACGCCGGCCACCAGCATCCAGATCGCGACGACGATACTGATGAGGGTGCCCAGGCCGGGGATGAACGCGAAGATCCGCAGGACGCCGGGCGCCTGGGCATAGCCCAGGGTCCGCAGCATCTCGCCCAGGGTGGCCGTGCCACCCAGGAGCCGCGTGCCGATAAAATACGTGATGGCCGCCCAGACCACCCAGCCCAGGACCGCCGCGATCACCCCACCGATGAGCGCCAGGACCACGTTGCCTCGCGCGGCCCCACTGAGCGCGGCCCCGATGCCAGAGGCCAGGGCGACGATGACCACCACGTAGAGGGCCTCCATCGTCGCCGATTCGTCCTTCTCGACCTCTTCATACAGTTCGCTCTCCAGCTTCGCCGCCCGCAGCATCCGTTCCGCAATGGCCATCGTGCTCCTCCTCCGACAACCGGCCTTTTGGCTGCCATCATACCGCATCAGCGACACATGTCAAGCCGTTGCCAGACGGCTTGACCCTGTGATAGAGTGCCGGCAGAGCGCCATCGCCATCGGCAGGAGGGAGTGTGACCGCGCTACCGGATCTTATCGACCTGGACCGCCGCGAGAACCTCATCGCCGGAGTCGTGGTTCATGCCCTGACCGTCCACCGCGACCGGCGGGGACTGCTCGTCGAGATGCTGCGCGCCGACTGGCCGGAGATCGTCGCCCCCGAGCGCCCCTTCGCCCAGAGCTACTACTCGATCACCTACCCGTGGATCGCCCGGGACGAAGACCGCTGGCACGTCCATCAGCACCAGGAGGATCGGTTCATCGTCTGTCAGGGGGATGTGGTGCTGGCGATCTACGACTGGCGCCCCGAGTCGCCGACGTATGGGCGCCTGAACCTCTTCCTGCTCGGCGAGAGCAGCCGGACCGACTGGCAGCCGCTGGTGCTGGTGCCGGCCCGGACGCTGCACGGCTTCGTGGTGGTCGGCGACCGGCCAGCCGTCCTGGTGAACTTCCCCACGCGCCTGTACAACCCGGCCGACGAGGGCCGGGTGCCGTTCTCGGATGTGAAGGCGACGTTCAGCGACGGCGAGCCGTTTGCCTGGGAGCGCATCCGCGCGTGGTGGCGCCGGCGCACCGCCTGAAAAACAAGACCGGCACAGCCCCCACTTCTGTGCCGGTCTTGCCCGAAGGAGGAGTCAGGATGTCAGGGCCTCTCGCGGCGGTGCCCGTGACGCTTTGAAGTATAGTCCGGCGCCGATCCCCTGTCAGTCCGGAAAACCCCTCTTTTCTGTCCGATTTTTCCCGACAGGCCGGCACCGTTTCTGCATTCACTCCAGACACACGACGGGACCATCAGATGTCGACGGCGGGCCGTGCGCCACTGATCCTGATTGTCGAGGACGACCCGGACATCGCCGGCCTCCTGGAGATCGCCCTTCAGGAGGCCGGCTACCGGACGCTTCGGGCGGAGACCGGCCACACGGCCGAGGAACTCGCCCGCCAGGCCCGGCCCGATCTCGTCCTCCTGGACCTCTCTCTGCCCGACAAGCCCGGGCAGGCGGTGCTGTTCACCCTGCGCCAGCAGCCCGAGACCGCCCGGATCCCGGTGATCGTCGTCACCGGCTACGCCGAGCCGGTGACGACCATTGCCGGCTGGCCGGCGATCACGGTGGTTGAGAAACCGTTCGACCTGGACGCTCTCCTCGCGCTTATCCGCGACTGCCTGCAGGCCACGGCCCGGCCGGCCCGCCACCCCTGACCCCGGCCGGCTAGCAGACGCGCCTGGGTGTGGAGCACGCTGGCCACGGCCTGAGGCAAGAGGAGTCTCACACCCAGACGCGTCTGTTAACCGGCGGGCGGTCTGGTTGCAGACGGGCCGGCGTGCGCCGGCCCGGAGGCGGCGGTCCGCCCCGACTCCGGTGAAGTCTCGTTCAGCGCCTCTTCCCAGGCCGCCTGCAGATCCGCCCAGGCGGCCTGGAACGACCGATAGGCCTGGCCCAGCAGGCCAGCCAGCTCGGCAGTGCGCTCCGGTCCGACGATGAGAAAGGCCAGGAGGGCCACCAGGAGAAGCTCACCCGGTCCGACGCCAAACACCGGTCCTTCTGTCTCCGCAATCCGCTTCCGGGGAGAGGTATAGCGCCGCTCGGCGGCCTCCGCCATCCGTCAGGTGGTGTATCCGGCGCCGGCTGGACACCGACCCGGTTAGGGCCAGGAGAATCGGCGGACTCTTTTCACGAAGGCAGGCGGGGCAGACCTGTCGCCGCGCCAAGCCGCAGCGCGTGCTTGACAGGACGGCCCCAGGGCGCTACCCTGGGGCCAGCACGTTCACACAAAGAACCACGCGCCTGGCGGTGTCTGGCCACTCAGGCCGTAATCAGGGTCGGGGACGGCACCGCGGACACCCACCGTCGACCAGAGTCCCCGACGCCTGCCCAGCCCGGTGGCCCCACGCCGCGCGGTCCCGGTCCGGCGGCCGGTCGGCACCCCCGGCAGGATTCGAACCCGCGGCCTCCTGGTCCGAAGCCAGGCGCTCTCGTCCACTGAGCTACGGGGGCGATCTCGCGCCAAATTATACCAGACGCGCGAAACCCACGGCCAGTCAGCCTGACGGACAGCGCCGTGCTGCCGGAGCAGACCGATGTGGCTCATCTGGAGCCTGGTGACCCTCGTTCTGTGGGGGCTCTGGGGCTTTCTGACCAAATACGCCCTGACGGTCTGGACCTGGCGCCATCTTTTCATCCTGGGTGGCGTCGCCAGTTTCCTCTACGCTCTGCTTTTTGCGTTGTTGACTCGCCCCACCTTCGCCGCCCCGCCCGCCGCCTGGGTCCTGGCCCTGGCCGTCGTCAGCACCGGTTCGCTGGGCGCCATCACCTTCTACCTGGCCCTCGAACAGGGCAAGGCCGCGGTGGTCCTGCCGCTGACCGCCGCCTATCCGGTGGTCACGGTCGTCCTCTCGGTGCTCCTCCTGCGCGAGTCGCTTCGCCCGACCGAGGCCGCCGCCATCGTTCTTTTTCTTGTGGCCACGCTCCTCGTCTCACGTTGACCCAGGGGCGGGGCCCGGCCCCAGCGCCTCATCGATCGCCCGGTTGGCCAGCCGGTCGGCCTCGCGGTTGGCCTCGCGGGCCACGTGCGTGATCCGCACGGTCTGAAACGCCCGCAACGCCTCCTGGACCCGCTGCCAGAGCGGCTGCAGGTCCGGGCTTCGAACGGCGTAGCGTCCGGTCAGCTGTCGGACGACCAGTTCGCTGTCGAGGAGAATCTCCAGATCGGTGACCCCCGCGGCCTGGGCCAGCGCCAGGCCGAGGAGCAGCGCCCGGTACTCCGCCTGGTTGTTGGTGGCCTGGCCCAGATACAGGGTCGCCCGCCCCACCGGCCGGCCCTGGCTGTTGACCAGGAGCACACCGGCGCCGGCCGGCCCCGGGTTCCCCCGGGCCGCCCCGTCGGTGTAGAGACGGGCCTTCATCGGGGCACATAGAGGATCCGGCCGCAGCTCGAGCAGACGGTGAGCTGCTGCCGGGCCCGCTGAACCTCGGCCGGCGCCAGGGCCGTGCGGCAGCCCTGGCAGACGTTGCGCTCAACCAGCGCCACCGCTCGCCCGCGTTTGGCCCGGCGCAACTCCTCATAGCGGGCCAGCAGGCCCGGCGTCAGAGCCGCGACCGCCGCCGCCCGGGCCTGCTGGAGCGCGGCCAGCCGCTCCCGCAAGGACTCCCGCGTCGCCAGCAACGCCGACCGCTCGTTCTCCCAGGCCGCCACCTGGGCAGCCAGCCTCTGCTCCCGCTGCGCCGTCTCGGCCTGCTGCTGCTCGACCACGGCCATCTGTTCCAGGACCTGGTCCTCGGTCCGACGCCGCTGGGCCTGCAGCCACTCCAGCTCTTTCTGCATGGCGTCGAGCTCTTTGGGGTTGCGGACCACCCCGCTGTAGAGCCGCTGCTCCAGCGGCTGGATTTTGGCGATCAGCCGCTCAACCGCCCACTCCAGGTCGCGCAACTTCTCGCGCGCCTGGCGCAGCGCCTGCTGGGCCGCCTGGGCCTCGGCCCGCGCCGCCTGCAGAGCCGCCGGCTCCGCCAGCCGGGCTTCGAGCGCCTGACACTGCCGCTGCAGGTCCTCGATTTCGAGGTCCAGTTCTTGCAAGTGGTACAGCGCCTGGGTCTCCAGCACCGTCGCTCTCCCCACCCCGCTGGTCGATCTTAGCATCCTGCACTCTCTAACTCAAGGGCGCCAGGCTGGCATACGATTTGCGTGGCCGGGCCGGCGTGAGCAGGCACTGGAGTCTCGGCAGAGGCAGCAGGGAGGCAGGGGTATGTCGACGGAACTCATCGCCCGGCTCGAACAGTACCGGCGCGAAGAGGAGAAACTGGCCTGGGAAGGCACCTTCGCCCAGTACTTCGATCTGGTGGTCCAGAATCCCAAGATCGCGCGGCTGGCCCACGAGCGCATCTACGACATGATTATGGCCGCCGGCGTGGAGACCGGACCGAACGGCCAGCCGGTTTACAAATTCTTCGCCCGCGACCTCTTTGGCCTGGACAAGACCCTGCAACAACTCGTCGAGTACTTCCACTCGGCCGCCCGCCGGCTCGAGGTCCGCAAACGCATCCTCCTCCTGATGGGACCGGTCGGCGGCGGGAAATCGACCATCGTCACTCTGCTCAAGCGGGGGCTCGAGCGCTACACCCGCACCGACGAGGGGGCGCTCTACGCCATCAAAGGCTGCCCGATGCACGAGGAGCCCTTGCACCTCATCCCGGAGCCGCTGCGCGCCGACATCTACAAAGAGTACGGCATCTACATCGAAGGCGACCTCTGCCCGCGCTGCCGCCAGATGGTCCAGGACCAGTACCACGGCCGCATCGAGGACGTCATCGTCCAGCGCATCGCCTTCTCCGAGAAGAACCGCATCGGCATCGGCACCTTCTCGCCCAGCGACCCCAAATCTCAGGACATCTCCGAGCTCACCGGCTCCATCGACCTCTCGACCATCGGCGAGTACGGCGCCGAGTCCGACCCCCGGGCCTACCGTTTCGATGGCGAACTCAACATCGCCAATCGGGGGCTGATGGAGTTCATCGAGATGCTCAAATGCGACGAGAAATTCCTCTACAGCCTGCTGACGCTCTCCCAGGAGCAGAGCATCAAGACCGGCCGCTTCGCCATGATCTACGCCGATGAGGTCATCATCTCCCACACCAACGAGACCGAGTACAACGCCTTCGTCGCCAACAAGAAGTCCGAGGCCCTCCAGGATCGTATCATCGTCATCCGCGTCCCCTACAACCTGCGCGTCGCCGAAGAGGTCAAGATCTACGAGAAACTGCTGGCCGAGAGCGCTCTGCGCGATGTGCACATCGCGCCGCACACGCTCGAGGTGGCCAGCATGTTCGCTGTTCTCTCGCGCCTGGAGCCGTCGAAAAAGGCGGGAATGACGTTGATGAAGAAACTCAAGCTCTACAATGGCGAGGAGGTCGACGGCTTCAGTCAAAGCGATCTGCGCGAACTCCAGGAAGAGGCTCAGCGTGAGGGCATGGACGGTATCTCCCCACGCTACGTTATCAACCGCCTCTCCAGCGCCCTGGTCAAGGACAATGTCGGCTGCATCAACCCTCTCGACGCCCTGCGGGCACTCAAAGACGGCTTCGAGCAGCATACGTCGATCACCCGCGAAGAACGCGAACGCCTGCTCAATCTGATCGCCGAAGTACGCAAAGAGTACGACGAGATCGCCAAACGCGAGATTCAGAAGGCGTTCGTCTACTCTTTCGAAGAGCAGGCCAAGACACTGCTGAACAATTATCTCGACAACGTCGAGGCCTACTGCAACAAGACCAAACTGCGCGACCCCATCACCGAAGAGGAGATCGAACCCGACGAGAAACTCATGCGCTCGATCGAGGAGCAGATCGGGGTAACAGAGACGGCCAAGAAGGCCTTCCGCGAGGAAATTCTCATCCGTCTCTCCGCGCTGGCCCGGCGCGGGCAGTCGTTCGACTACACCTCGCACGACCGGCTGCGCGAGGCCATCGAGAAGAAACTTTTCTCCGACCTGCGCGACGTCGTCAAGATCACGACCTCCACCAAGACGCCCGATCCCGAGCAGCTCAAGCGCATCAACGAGGTGGTCGACCGGCTGATCAAGGAGCAGGGCTACTGTGTGGTGTGCGCCAACGAACTGCTGCGCTACGTCGGCACACTGCTGTCACGGTAGACGCCGTCTGCCCAGGAGGAGAGGCCGATATGCGCGCCCCGGTGACCCTGGAACGCCACGACTGGTCGCTCCACCGCAAAGGAGCCATCGACCAGGCCCGCCACGCCGAGAAGATCAAAGAGGCGATCCGCGAGAATCTGCCCCAGATCGTCAGCGAGGAGGCGATCATCACCTCCGACGGGCAACGGATCGTCAAAGTTCCTATCCGTTCGCTGGAGCTGCCCCGCTTCCGCTACGACTTCGGCCGCAACCGCCACGTCGGCCAGGGCGAGGGCGAGACCCAGCCCGGCGATACGGTCGGCCAGGGCTCCCCAGCCGGTCCTGGCCCCGGCAAACAGGCCGGCGACCAGCCTGGCATCGACTACTACGAGGCCGAGATCACCATCGATGAACTGGCCAACCTCCTGTTCGAGGACCTGCAACTGCCCAATCTGCAGCAGAAAGTCACCGAGAATCTGGAGACCGAAACCCTGAGACTCAAGGAACTGGCCCGTAAAGGGGCGTTTTCCAACCTCGACAAGCGGCGAACCGTTCTGGAGAACATCAAACGCAACGCCCTAAAACACAAACGGCCGGTCTACGGCGGGATCAGCGACGAAGACCTGCGCTTCAAGATCTGGGTGCCGGAGACCCGACGTGAGAGCAACGCGGTGGTCATCGCGATGCGCGATGTCTCCGGCTCGATGGGCGAGTTCGAAAAGTATATCAGCCGGACGTTCTACTTCTGGATGGTCCGCTTCCTGCGGACCAAATACACCAACGTCCAGATCGTCTTCATCACCCACCACACCGAGGCCAAAGAGGTCGACGAGGAGACGTTCTTCAAACTGGGCGAGAGCGGCGGCACCAAGGTCTCCTCGGCCTACCAGCTGGCCCTGGAGATCATCCAGCGCCGCTACGACCCCAACGCCTGGAACATCTACCCCTTCCACTTCTCCGACGGCGACAACTGGGGCGACGCCGACAACCGCCGCTGCGTCGAACTGGTCCAGCGACTCCTCGAGGTCTCGAACGTCTTCGGCTACGGCGAGATCCGTGAAGGACCGGCCCGCTCAACCAGCACCCTGATGTCGGCCTTCCAGCAGATCAAAGACCCCCGTTTCATCACCGTGGTCATCAACGATAAACGCGACGTTCTGCCGGCTCTCAAAGCCTTCTTCAGCCCCCGGGTCCCGGAAGCGAGTGGAGCGGCCTGATGGACGACCGAACTTTCGCCGAACTGGAACGGGCCATCGACCAGATCTGGGCCATCGCCCAGCGCCTGGGCCTCGACCCCTTCCCGGTTCACTTCGAGGTGGTCCCGGCCGAGGTCATGTACGAGATCGGCGCCTACGGACTGCCCGGACGCTTCTCGCACTGGACCCACGGCCGGGCCTACCATCACCAGAAGACGCTCTACGACTACGGCCTGACCAAGATCTACGAACTGGTCATCAACAGCAATCCCGCCTACGCCTTTCTGCTCGACAGCAACTCGCTTTTGCAAAACAAGCTGGTGGTGGCGCACGTTCTGGCCCACGTGGACTTCTTTAAGCACAACGCCTATTTCGAGCACACCAACCGCCAGATGATCGATACCGTCGCCGTCAACGCCGAACGCATCCGCCGCTACGAGTTCCAGCACGGTCGGCTGGAGGTCGAGCGCTTCCTCGACGCGGTCCTCTCGATCCAGGAGCACGTGGACCCGCACGTGCGCTTCCGTCGCCAGCCCACGCCGCCGCCCAAACCCCGGTCTGCCCCTCCTGCCCCCTACGACGACCTGCTGTCGCTCACCGATCCGCCGGCCACGTCCGAGCCCGGTCCGACGAAGTTCCCGCCCGAGCCCGAGAAGGACCTCCTGCTCTTCATCGCCGAACACGCCCGCCACCTGGCCGACTGGCAACGCGACGTGATCCTCATCGTCCGCCAGGAGATGCTCTACTTCATCCCGCAGCTGCAGACCAAGATCCTGAACGAGGGCTGGGCCAGCTACTGGCACGCCCGCATTCTGCGCGAACTGCCGTTGAGCGACGATGAGGCGGTCGAGTTCGCCCGGATGCACGCCGCCATTCTGGCGCCCACCAAGCACCATCTCAACCCCTACTACGTCGGGCTGAAAATTCTGGAAGATATCGAACGCCGCTGGGACCATCCCTCCGAGGAGGAGCGTCTGGTGCTGGGCCGGCAGCCCGGTCAGGGGCGCGCCAAGCTCTTCGAGGTCCGAACGCTGGAGAACGACGTCTCCCTCATCCGCAACTATCTCACCAGAGACCTGGTCGAAGAGATGGGGCTGTATATCTACAAAGTGGAAGGCGATCAGTTGAAGGTGGTCGAGACCGATTGGGAGAAGGTCCGCGATCTCATCGTCCGGAGCATGACCAACTTCGGTAATCCATACATCGTTGTAGAGGACGGCGATTACCGTCGGAACGGCGAACTTTATCTCAAGCACATCTACGAAGGGCAGGAGCTGGACATCGCCTACGCCGAGCGCACACTGCAGTACGTTTACCAGCTCTGGGGGCGGCCAGTCCATCTGGAGACGGTGCTGAACGAGAAACCGGTGCTGCTCAGTTACGATGGTGAAAAGAACACCCGGAAGAACCTCTGATCCCACCTTGTCTTTTCCCGGCCGATCGCGTACAATCACTTGGGCCTACCGAGCGAGCAGTGTGAGGACGCAGGATGGACGCGCCCGTCTACGACATCCGTCTGGCCACCATGGAGGACGTCGACAAAATCCGCCAGTCGATCCGGTATACCCTGACCAACCCCGAGGGGCGTCCCCAGCGCAAGCGATACGAGGACGCCGTCCAGCGCGGGGAGCTGCTGGTGCTGACCCACTACGACCCCCGCGAGCGGACGACGCACATCGACGGCTTTATCGAGTGGCACACCAAGGTCGACGGTTCGATCACGATCCGCGACGCCGGGTCGGCCGGTGATGAGGTGAACCCGGGGATCATCAAGCGATTGCTCCGCGAACTGCTCCGCCTGACCAACCCTCCCCGCGCCACCGTCAAGGTCAACGCCGACCAGCCGGTCTGGAACAGCATCTTCGCCGAGACGCCAGGCTTCATCCTGGAGGGGCAGGAGTACTCCCGCCCCCACTGGCGGAACATCTGGGTCTACGCCCCCGAACTGGTCCCCCCACGCGAGCGCGAGCAGCGTCCGGCCGGCCGGGCCCGCCCGCGCCGGCGATAATCGCCGGTCGCCGCGTCTCTTGACAGCCGGGAAGGGCTCCCCTACCCTTGCTTCTGTCAACGGCCCGGCCGGCGTGCTGATCGGCTGACCCGAGCGGCCGAGGGCCATCGCGCTATTTTGCGCTCGTTTAACACCGGGGTAATGTCGCCTTAGCATTGCCCGGGCATACTGGTGGACGAAAAGCGTCCGGCGTCGAGGGAGGAGACACCCATGGAGATCCCCGGGATCCAGGTCCTGCGCCGGCCGGCGCTCCGTCGGCTCGGCCGTTCCACCGTGATCTTCCTCGCGATCGCCCTGGTGGTCCTGGTGGGCGCCGGCGTCCTGGTGGCCGAACGCCTGATCGGCCAGACCAGCGCTCCGGCCATCCCCGGCCAGGTAGTCCCGGTCCGTCGTGGCAACCTCCAGGCCACCGTCCAGGCCACCGGCACCGTCGTCTCGACCCGCCAGGCCCGCCTGGCCTTCACCACCAGCGGCCGCCTCAAAGAGGTTCTGGTGAAGATCGGCGACAGCGTGAAGGCCGGCCAGGAGCTGGCCCGCCTCGACCTGGCCCCGCTGGATCTCAAACTCGAACAGGCCCGCTCGAACCTGAAACTCAGCCAGCTGAAACTGGAGCAACTGAAGACCGGCAGCCGGCCCGAGCAGGTCGCCGCCGCGCGGGCGGCCTACGAGAGCGCCCTGGCCCGCTATAACCAGCTCAAGGCCGGCCCGACCGCCGAGGACCTCAAGCAGGCTCAGAGCGCGGTGGACAGCGCCCTGGCCAATCTTAAGAGCGCCCGGGCCAAGCTGGAGCAACTCCAGGCCGGCCCGACCGAGGCCGACATCAAGACCGCCGAACAGGCCGTCGCCCAGGCCCGGGCCACTCTTCAGAAGGCCGAAAGCGATCTGGCCAAACTGCGCAGCGGCCCCTCGCCCGACGATATCCGGGCGGCCGAACTGGCGGTCGAACAGGCCAGGAACAATCTCTACGCCGCCCAGGTCGAACGCGACGCCACCTGCGGTCGCGACCGTGGGGCGGCCTGCCAGGCGGCCAACGGACGGGTCTTCGCCGCCGAGACGGCGGTCTCTCAGGCCCAGGCCAAACTGGAGGCCCTGCGGCGGGGCCCCGACCCCCGCGATATCGCCGCCGCCGAGGCGGCCGTCCAGAGCGCCCGCGAGACCCTGGCCAGCGCCGAGGCGCGGCTGAACCAGGTCAAGAGCGGCCCCACCCCGGCCGACCTCCAGGCGGCGCAGAGCGCGGTCGAGGCCGCCGAGGCCAACTATCGCAGCGCCCTGGCCAAACTGGAGCAGGTCAAGGCCGGCCCCACGGCCGCGGATCTGGCCGCCGCCGAGGCCAACCTCAAGCAGGCCCAGGCCCAGCTGGCCCAGGCCACCGGCGCCAGCCCGCAGGACCTGGCCATCGCCGAGGAGCAGGTCCGCCAGGCCGAACTGGCCGTCCAGCAGGCCGAACTGGAGCGCGCCGGCGCCATTCTGGTGGCGCCCTTCGACGGGGTCGTCGGGACCATCAGCGCCAATCTCGGCGAACAGGTCGGCCCCGGCACCACCATCCTCACCCTCGTCGACCCCTCGGCAGTGCGGGTGGACGTGACGGTGGACGAGACCGACGTGGCCAAGGTCGCCCCCGACCAGCGAGCGCTCATCAGCTTCGACGCCCTGCCCGACCAGGCCTTCCGCGGCCGGGTCATTGGGGTGGCGCCCAACGCCACGATCCAGCAGGGCGTGGCCACCTACACCGTGGCCATCGGCTTCGAGAACCTGTCCCGCCCGCTGCCAGTCGGGCTGACCGCTAACGCCCAGATCGTCATCGCCGAACGAACCGACACCTTGCTGGTGCCCAGCCGGGCGGTGCGTCGTCAGGGCCGCCAGCAGTTTGTGGACGTGGTCGTCGACGGGAAGATCGAGACCCGGCCGGTCCGCACCGGTCTGAGCAACGACCAGTTCACCGAGATCCTGGAAGGACTGCGCGAAGGCGAAAACGTCCTCATCCCGACCACCACCACCGTCCAGCCACGGTTCGGCGCGAGCCCGGGCGGGTTCCCAGCCGCTCCCAAGCCCGGCGGCGCGCCCGCCGTGCCCAAGGCCGCTCCCAAGCCCGGCTCCTGATAGGAGGACGCCATGATCCGCGTGACCGCGCTGACCAAGGTCTACCGTCTGGGCGCCGTGACCATCCCGGCGCTGCGCGGAGTGACGTTCGCGCTGGAGGACGGCGAGTTCGTGGCCATCGTCGGTCCCTCGGGGTCGGGCAAATCGACCCTGATGCACATCCTCGGCTGTCTGGACCAGCCGACCAGCGGCCGCTACGAGATCGACGGCATCGACGTGAGCCAGCTGAGCGACGACGATCTGGCGCTCATCCGCAACCGCAAGATCGGCTTCGTCTTCCAGGCTTTCAACCTGCTGCCCCGGCTGACGGCCGTCGAACAGGTCGAACTCCCACTCCTCTACGCCGGCGTCCGCGACCGGCGGGCCCGGGCGATCGCCGCGCTCGAGGCGGTCGGGCTGGGCGACCGCCTCTTCCACCGGCCGACCGAGCTCTCCGGCGGTCAGCAGCAGCGGGTGGCCATCGCCCGAGCGCTGGTCACCCAGCCGCGCCTCATCCTGGCCGACGAGCCCACCGGCAACCTGGATACGCGGACCAGCGAGGAGATCATGGCCCTCCTGCAGCGGCTGAACCGCGAGCATGGCATCACGATTGTCCTGGTCACCCACGAGATGGACATCGCCCGCCACGCGCGCCGGCTCATCGCCCTGCGCGACGGCCGAATCGTCCGCGACGAGCCGATCCCGGATCCGATCGATGCCAGCCAGCTCGTCGCGACCCGGCCGGCCACGCCGGCCGACGGCTGGCCGCTGACCAATTCCGCCACGGAGGCGTCCGGATGAAAGCGACCATCGCTCTGCCCCAGGCCGCAGAACGGGCCGAGCCCCTGCGCGTTGGGCTGAGCCCGATTGAGGCGGTGCGGATCGCGCTGCGGGCTCTCAGCGTCAACAAACTGCGGACCGCGCTCACGCTTCTCGGGATCGTTCTGGGGATCGGCGCGGTCATCGCCATGCTGGCGGTGGGCCGGGGAGCCCAGGCCGCCATCACCGCCCAGATTCAGAGTCTGGGCACCAACCTGCTCTTCGTCCGCCCGGGCTTTGTCCAGCAGGGCGGCGTCCGCTCATCCGCCGGCAGCGCTCAGACACTGACCTATGACGACGCCCTGGCCATCGCCGATCTACCCGGCGTCGTCGGCGTCGCCCCCGAGGCCTGGGCCTTCGGTCAGGTGCTCTACGCCGGGCAGAACGTCTCCACCCGCATCACCGGCGTCACGCCGGCCTACCCCGACATCCGCAACTTCCGCGTCGCCGAGGGCGAGTTCATCAGCCGGGCGCACCTCGAGGCCCGCTCGACGGTGGCCGTTCTGGGAGCCGGGGTCGCCCAGCTGCTCTTCGGCGACACCGACCCGGTTGGCCAGACGGTCAAGATCAGCGTCTTCGGTCGCCCCGGTGTGAACTTCCGGGTCATCGGCGTAATGGAGCCCAAGGGCGGCAGCGCCCTGGGCAACCAGGACGACCAGGTTTTTATCCCGATCACCACTCTCCAGCAGCGCCTCACCACCCAGCGGACGGCTCAGGGGGCCCACACGGTCGCCCTTATCAACGTTCAGGTGGCGCGTGAGGACCTGATGGACACGGTGGTCGCCCAGATCGGTGATCTGCTGCGGGCCCGCCACCGGGTCGCTCAGGACGATTTCATCATCCAGAGCCAGCGCGATATGCTCCAGATCGCCGGCCAGATCACCGGCATCATGACGGCCCTTCTGGGCAGCATCGCCGGGATCAGCCTGGTGGTCGGCGGCATCGGCATTATGAACATCATGCTGGTCTCGGTGACCGAGCGGACGCGCGAGATCGGCATCCGCAAGGCGGTAGGTGCACGCCGGCGTGATATTCTTCTACAATTTCTGATCGAGGCGATGACCGTCAGCGGGGTCGGCGGCCTGGTCGGCATCGCGCTGGGAGCCGGTCTGGCCTTCGGCATTAGCCAGATCGATATCAGCGGCGGCACCGGGACGCCCCAGCGCCTGCAGACGCTCATCACCTCGGACGCCGTCCTGCTGGCGGTGGGCGTCTCGCTGGCGGTGGGCCTCTTCTTCGGCATCTACCCGGCGATGCGGGCCGCCCGCCTGCACCCGATCGAGGCCCTGCGCTATGAATAAGCGGCGCCGGAGACCAGTGCCAGCCCGGCCGGTGGCCGGCTGGCGTGGAGCCACGGACAATGTCGCAGACGATTCTGGTGGTGGACGATGAGAAACACATCGTCCAGCTGACACGACTGTACCTGACCAACGAAGGCTACCGGGTCGAGACCGCCACGACCGGCCGCGAGGCTCTGGAGAAAGCGCGGGCCCTCGCCCCCGATCTCATCATCCTCGACCTGATGCTCCCCGAGATCGACGGCTGGGAGGTCTGCCGCCAGCTGCGACGGGAGAGCGACGTTCCCATTATTATGCTGACGGCCCGGGGCGACGACGTGGATAAGATCGTCGGCCTGGAACTGGGCGCCGACGACTACGTCGCCAAGCCGTTCAATCCCCGCGAACTGGTGGCGCGGGTGCGGGCCGTTCTCCGGCGCTCGACCCGGGCGGTGAGCGAGCGGGTCCTGACCGTTGGCGACGTGCGCATCGACCTGGGCCGGCGTGAGGTGACCGTGGCCGGCCGACCGGTCACCCTGCGGACCAAAGAGTTTGACCTGCTGGCCGCCTTCGCCCGCCACGCCGGACTGGTCCTCGACCGGGAGACGCTCCTGCGACTGGTCTGGGGGTACGACTTTCTGGGCGATTCCCGCACCATCGACGTCCACGTCACCTGGCTCCGGGAGAAACTGGCCGGCAGCCAGGTTCGCATCCAGACCGTCCGTGGGGTCGGCTACAAACTGGTCGTTGAACACCCCCAGGAGACGCCATGTTCCGAAGCCTCCGGGCCAAGTTAATCGCCTCCTACGCCCTCATCATCGCCCTCTGTCTTTTTCTAGTCAGCGCCGCCGTCACCGTCCTCCTCCAGGAGTACCAGCGGCAGCTCAAACTCAACCAGATGGCCGACGCCGCCCTGACCCTGGCCCTTCAGGTCCGCTGGCTGGAGCCACGGATCGGTCTGGACGGCGTGGGAGAGTTCCTGCGCGAGCAGGCGGCCGAGGGCCAGATCCGCATCCTGATCGTGGATGCCGGTGGCATCGTCCTCGACGATACCGCCGGCCGGCTGCGCGGTCAACACCTGGCTTTTCTGAACACCACTCCTCCCGCCGGTCAGCGCGGCCTGCTCTGGGGCACCTACCACGGCCCCGACGGCGACGGGCTGTTTATGGTCGCCGCTCTCCCCCCCCGCGGGCCTCTGAACAGTCCCCGCCTGCTCGGCCGCCCGTTCTACGTGGTGGTGGCCGTGCCGGAGCGGCATCTGACCGCCGCCTGGCTCGAACTGCTGCCCCGCCTGGGGCTGGCGGGCGCCCTGTCGTTTGTGGTCTCGACCGTCATCGCCCTGCTGCTCTCGCGCTCGATCAGCCGGCCCCTGGCCCGGATCACCCGGGCGGCCGAAGAGATCGCCCACGGTCACTACGACCAGCACATTCCGGTCAACGGTCGCGATGAGGTCGCTCGCCTGGCAGCGGCCTTCAATACGATGGCCCGGGCGGTCGGCCAGTCGCAGAAGACGCTGCGCGATTTTCTGGCCAACGTCTCCCACGAACTCAAGACGCCGCTGACCGCCATCCAGGGCTTCTCCCAGGCGATGCTCGACGGCACGCTGCGGGACCCCGCCGCCTTCCAGGAGGGCGCCCGGATCATTCACGAGGAAGCCGACCGCATGCGCCGGCTGGTGGAGGACCTGCTTCTCCTCTCCAAACTCGAATCCGGGCAACTGCACCTCCGCCAGGAGCCGGTGGACCTGGCCGCCCTGGCCCAGGTCTGCGCGCGCCGGGTCCGCTGGCTGGCCGATCTGCAGACCGTCGCTCTCGACCTCGATCTGGCACCGGTTCCCCAGGTCAGCGGCGATCCCTCGCGCTTGGAGATGGTGCTGGGGAACCTGCTCGATAACGCCCTCAAGCACACCCCGCCCGGCGGACAGGTGCGGGTGAGTCTCCGGACCGAGGACCCCTGGGTGGTCCTCGAGGTCTTCAACAGCGGCTCGTTCATCCCCCCGGAGGACCTGCCGCACATCTTTGAACGCTTCTACCAGGCCCGCAATCGCTCGGGACGCGAAGGCAGCGGCCTGGGGCTGGCCATTGTCCGGGAGATCGTCCAGGCGCACGGGGGCACGGTCGTCGCCCAGAGCGATCCGGCCAGCGGGACCACCTTCACCGTCCGCCTGCCACGTCTGGCCCACCAGCCCAGCGGCCCACTTCTGTCCCCCGGTCGGCGTCCCGGGCCCTGACCAGCTGCTGGCCCGTTTTACCCAGGCTTTACGCGGTGATGACATTCTCTTTACAGCCACCGGCTATACTGGAGGTAGCGACCTCTCGCCGTACCGAGAGGCGGACAGGCGCTGGGGCTCGTTCCCCAAAGGAGTCTGATCGATGCGTACCCTGCGTTCGCTCGCTTTTCTGGTTCTCGGTCTCCTCCTCGGGGCCGGGCTGATGCTGGCCCGCGACCGTCTGGCCTGGCCCGCGCTCACCCTGCCCCCGCTGCTCACCCCCGGAGCCACCGCCGAGGCCCAGGCACCGGGGGCGACGCCCACGGCGACCAGCCCGCCCCGCACCCCCACCACGGGTGCGCCGGCCGGGCTCCTGGAGATCGAAGCGGTCATCAACCGGGTCTATGAGCAGGTCGCGCCGGCGGTGGTCCTGATCACCGCCGAGGGCCGCAGCCCGGGCGCCCAGCCGGAGCGCGGCGCCGGCTCCGGCATCATCATCGACCGCGAGGGCCACATCCTGACCAACAACCACGTCGTCGAGGGCGCCCGGACCATCCGGGTCACCCTGTTCGACGGCACCCGCACCGCCGCCACCGTCATTGGCCGCGACCCGGCCAACGACCTGGCGCTCCTTAAAGTCAATCTTCCCCCGGAGAAACTGCGGGTGGCCGAACTGGGCGACTCGGACCAGCTACGGGTCGGCCAACTGGCCATCGCCATCGGCAATCCCTTCGGCCAGCGCTGGACAGTGACCGTGGGGATCGTCAGCGCCCTGGGACGCAGCCGACCGGGTGAGACCGGTCGGAGCATCCTGAACATGATTCAGACCGACGCCGCCATCAACCCCGGCAACTCCGGAGGGCCCCTCCTCAACGCCCGTGGACAGGTCATCGGCATCAACACGGTGATCGAGAGCCCGGTCCGCGGCTCGGTGGGGGTGGGCTTCGCCGTCCCGGTGAACACCGCCAAGCGTGTCCTGCCCCGTCTCAAACAGGGCGGAACGGTGGTCTATCCCTGGCTGGGCATCAGCGGCCTTCCCCTGAGCGAGGTGGGTGACCGGCTGGGCCTGAGCGGCCAGGCGGGGGTCTACGTCATCCGCGTCGTCCCCAACAGCCCGGCGGCCAAGGCGGGGCTGCGCGGCGCCATTCGCACCGAGAACGAGTGGACCGGCGATCCGGAGACCCTGCCCACCGGGGGCGATGTCATCACCGCCATCGACGGCCAGTCCGTGGCCAGAGTCGAGGACATCGCCGCCTATCTGGAGACCAAACAGGTCGGTGACACTGTCCGGCTGACTGTTCTGCGCCAGGGGCAGACCCAGACCCTGACCGTCACGCTGGAGGCCTGGCCCGAACGCCTGCCCTGAGCGGCCCGGTCGCACGCCGGACCCAGCCTGAACGCCTACCGGGCCGGAGACCGCCACTCCGGCCCGGTCCGCTTTGGCGAAACCCGTCGGCGCCCCGGGCCGTCTGAGCGGTCGGACGGGTATGGAGAGCGCCGCCGAACCTCCCTGGAGGGGGTGGAGAGCCGACGGGGGCTCAGCCCGGGGGTGGGCGCTGGACAGCCAGCGTCCGCAAGCGGGCGACCGACGCAAGCGGGACGTCGACCGACCCGAGATCGCCGTGGCCGTCGTCGCGGCCGTGAAAATCGCTCCCGCCGGTCGGGACGAGGTCGTAGCGGGCGGCCAGGGCCAGAAGGTAGGCCTGGGCCGTCTCATCGTACCCCGGATAGTAGACCTCCAGTCCGACCAGACCGGCGGCCACCAGATCGGGCAGCAGCGCCTCGACCGCCGGCTGGCCGCCCGCGACCGCGCCCCCGATGAAAAGGGGATGGGCTAGGGCTGGCAGCCCCCGCGCCTGCCGGATAAGGCGCACCGCCTCGACCGGCGTGAGTTTATACCGTTCGACGTAGGCCGGTCCGCCCCGGCCGAGGTACCGCTCAAAGGCTTCGCGGATCGAGGCCACATAGCCGCGCTCGACCATCGCCTGGGCGATATGAGGCCGGCCGATGGCCCCGCCGCCGGCCAGCTCCACCACCCGCTCCCAACTCACCGGCCGGCCCAGGTCGGCCAGCCGCTGGACCATGCGCCAGGCCCGCTCCCGCCGTGATTCGCGCAGCCGGCGTAAAGTGGCCTGGAACGTCGGATCGGTGGTGTCGACGAAATAGCCGAGGATGTGGACCTCGGCCTGGGGCAGATCGGTGCTGATCTCCACCCCCGGCCAGACCTCCAGCCCCCGCTCCCGGCCGCGCGCCTGGGCTGCGGCCACCCCCTCGGTCGAATCGTGGTCGGTGACGGCCAGGACCTCCACTCCCCGCGCGACGGCCAGGTCGACCAGGGCCGCCGGCGGATAGCGGCCGTCGGACGCGGTGGTATGGGTGTGCAGATCGATACGTCCCATCGGCACGCCTCAGACCACCAGGTCCAGTCGACAGACCTGCCGGGCCCGGCCGGTCGCCGGGTCGACCTCGACCAGAACGCTGTTGAACTGGACCGGCCCGTCGGCCACCTCAAGGCGCAGCGGCAGACCGGTTGTGAAAGAGCGGATCACCCGTTCGGTCTCCATCCCGAGAACCGAGTTCAGCGGCCCGACCATGCCCACATCGGCCACGCAGGCCGTCCCCCCTGGCAGGACCCGGGCGTCGGCGGTCGGAACGTGGGTGTGGGTGCCCAGGACCGCGCTCACCCGGCCGGCCAGGTACCAGCCCATCGCCACCTTCTCCGAGGTCATCTCGGCGTGGAAATCCACGACCGTCACCGCCGGCTCCGGCGCCGCCCGGAGCAGGGCGTCGACCGCCCGAAACGGGCAGTCCACACACTGCAGTCCGGCCCGACCGAGCAGGTTGACCACCCGCACACCGCGCACCACGATGACCCCCCGGCCCGGCACGCCGGGCGGATAGTTGAGTGGGCGCAGGACCGGCACATCCCGTTCCAGGTAGTCCAGGAGCTCGCGCTGGGCCCAGACATGGTTGCCGGTGGTGATGACATCGACCCCCGCAGCCAGCAGCTCCTCGGCGATGGCCGGGGTCAGCCCCCGGCCTCCGGCCGCGTTCTCGCCGTTGGCGATGACAAAGTCCAGGCGCTGTTCGGTTCGCAGACGAGGCAGAAGGTGAGCGACCGCCTGTCGTCCCGGTCGCCCCACGATATCACCGATCATCAGGATGCGCATCTTCCCCACTCAGACAACGAAGGGCCCCCAGGGAGCGGCTCCCTGGGGGCGCGGACGCTCAGCGGGCGTAGTCGACCACCCGTGTCTCGCGCAGGACGGTCACCTTGATCTGGCCAGGATACTCCAGCGTCTCTTCGATCTTCCGGGCGATGTCGCGGGCCAGACGCACCGCGCCCAGGTCGTCGATCTGATCGGGCTTGACGATGATCCGGATCTCCCGGCCCGCCTGGATGGCGTAGGCCTTCTCCACGCCGGGGAAGGAGTAGGCCACCGCCTCCAGCGCCTCCAGGCGCTTGATGTAGTTCTCGACCGTCTCCCGGCGCGCTCCCGGCCGGGCGCCGGAGATAGCGTCGGCGGCGCTGATAATAATGGGCTCGATGGTCTGGGGCTCCTCGTCGAAATGGTGGGCGGCGATGGCGTGGACGATCTTGGGTGACTTGCCGAAGCGACGGACAATATCGGCGCCGATGAGAGCGTGCGGCCCCTCGACCTCGTGATCCACCGCTTTGCCGATATCGTGCAGCAGACCGGCCGTGCGGGCCACGGTCACATCGGCCCCCAGTTCGGCGGCGATCATGGCCGCCAGGTGGGCCACCTCGATGGAGTGCATCAGCACGTTCTGGCCGTAGGAGGTCCGGAACTTGAGCCGTCCCAGCAGCTTCAGCAACTCCGGGTGCAAGCCGTGGACCCCTGCTTGAATCGCCGCCCGCTCGCCCTCCTCGCGGATGATCTGCTCCAGCTCCTGGCGGGACTTGTTGACCACCTCTTCGATGCGGGCCGGGTGGATGCGCCCATCGGCGATGAGCTTCTGCAGGGCCATGCGGGCGATCTCGCGGCGGATCGGGTCGAAGCCGGAGAGGGTCACGGCGTCCGGCGTGTCATCGATGATGACATCCACCCCGGTCATGCTCTCCAGCGCCCGGATATTGCGGCCCTCGCGGCCGATGATGCGCCCTTTCATCTCATCGTTGGGCAGCGGCACCACCGTCGAACTCAGCTCGGCCACCTGATCGGCCGCGCAGCGCTGGATGGCCAGGGCGATGATCTTGCGGGCCCGGCGGTCGGCCTCCTCCTTGGCCTCCTGCTCGATCTCGCGGACGCGGCGGTTGGCCTCCTGCCGCACCTCCTCTTCGATCATCTGGAGGAGTGTCTGGCGGGCCTGCTCCCGCGTCAGACCGCTGATGCGCTGGAGTTCCTCGAACTCCCGCTGCTTCAGCTTCTCGACCTCGGCCCGGGCCTGCTCCAGTTCGCGCTCTTTCTGGGCCAGTTGCCGCTCGCGCCGTTCCAGCTGCTCACCGCGGCGGTCGAGCGTCTCCTCTTTTTGCTGCAAGCGGCGCTCCTGACGCTGGAGGTCCGAGCGCCGCTCACGAACTTCCTGTTCCGCCTGCAGTTTTATCTTGAGAGCTTCATCCTGCGCTTCCAAAAGGAGGGCCCGCGCCTTGTCCTGGGCCTCGGCCACGATCTTCTCCGCAGTGCGACCGGCGTGTTCGAGACTGGCGCGGAGATGATGGGCCCGACGATAGGAGAGCAGGGCCACGGCGGAGCTCCCGATGGTGAGCGCGATCAGAACCCACGTCACCCAATCGGGGATCATGCAAGAGTCACCTCACTCTGCGTCTTTGGCTCTTAAAGAACTGCCGGGTCGAGCGCGGCGCGCCCGACCCGCCTTAATGATAAAAGCCGCCCACATGCCATGTCAAGGAAGGCCAGCCGCTCCGGCCTTCCTTCGACCGGACCGTCCACCTACCCCCGGCTAGTCCACACGCTCTCGGGACTCCGGCGGCAACAGCCGGTCTACCACGGGGTAGACCACCGCCGGGCCGAAGCCGCGTCGGAGCAGGAAGGCCGCCAGGCGCCGGCGGGCCGTCGGCCGGTCGAGTCCGGCCAGGCGAGACACCTGGGCCCGGGCCGCCCGCTCCGCCATCGCCTCCTCGTCCTGCTCCGCCACCGCCGCCCGGGCCACTGCGGTCTCGACCCCTCGCGCGCGCAGCTCCGCCTCGAGGGCCCGGGTCCCCCGGGGCCGGAACTGCTGGCGGTTCTCAACCCAGAGCCGGGCGAAGGCCGCGTCGTCCAGCAGGCCCACCGCGCGCAGCCGGGCCACCACCGCCTCGATGACCTCGGCCGGCCAGGCCTGTCGGCCCAACCGGCGGCGGACCTCCTGTTCGCTGCGCGGGCGATAACTGAGAAAACGCAGGGCGCTGTCCAGCGCCCGCTGGTAGGCGGTCTCGGGGTCCACCTACTCGCCTCCGTCGGCCACCAGTTCAACCCGCCCCTGATAGGCCTGGCTGTTGGCGCGGATCTGGCGCTCGATCTCGTCGGCCACCTGCGGGTTCTGGCGCAGGAACTCGCGGGCGTTCTCGCGTCCCTGGCCCAGACGGATGTCGCCGAAGCTGATGAAGGCCCCGCTCTTGCGCAGAATCCCCAGCTCGATGCCGACGTCCAGCAGCCCCCCTTCCCGCGAGATACCCTCATTGAAGAGGATGTCGAACTCGGCCGTCCGGTAGGGGGGCGCCACCTTGTTCTTGACCACCCGGACCTTCGTCCGGCTGCCGATGATCTCGCTGCCCTGCTTGATCGCCTCGACCCGGCGGATGTCCAGGCGCACCGAGGCGTAGAACTTCAGGGCCAGCCCGCCGGGGGTGGTCTCGGGGTTGCCGAACATCACGCCGATCTTCTGCCGCAACTGGTTGGTGAAGATGACCGCCGTCTTCGACCGGCTGATGGCGGCGGTCAGTTTCCGCAGGGCCTGCGACATCAGCCGGGCCTGCAGGCCCACGTGCGAATCGCCCATGTCCCCCTCGAGTTCGGCCCGGGGCACCAGCGCCGCCACCGAGTCGATGGCGATGACATCCACCGCCCCCGACCGGACCAGGGCCTCGGCGATCTCCAGGGCCTGCTCACCGGTATCCGGCTGGCTGAGGTAGAGGTTATCGACATCCACCCCGCAGCGCCGCGCGTATTCGGGATCCAGGGCGTGCTCGGCGTCGATGAAGGCCCCGATCCCGCCCAGGCGCTGGGCCGAGGCGATGATGTGGTAACAGAGCGTCGTCTTGCCCGAGGACTCCGGCCCGAAGATCTCGGTGATCCGCCCCCGGGGGATCCCGCCGACCCCCAGCGCCAGGTCAAGGGCGATGGCTCCCGTCGGGATGGCCTCGACCTGCAGGCGGGGGGAGGCTTCCCCCAGCCGCATGATCGACCCCTTCCCGAACTGCTTGTCGATCTGGGCGATCGCGATCTCCAGCGCCCGCTCCCGCTCCTTGTCCAGCATCGGCTCTCCTCCTCGTCTCCTCCCGTGCCGCCCGCACACGGCCCGGTGCGCCCACTATATAGCACACATGTTCGCTTTCGGCAATGCCGCCGTCTTTCGCCGGCTAGGCCCTATCCGCCTCTTCGGTCGCCAGGTCAGCCGGTGTCACCACCATCTCCAGATACAGGACACCATCGACCCCCCAGTACTGGCCGACCGTCTGGAACCCGCACTTGGCGTAGCAGCGGCGGGCGCGGTGGTTGTCGGCCGCCACCTCCAGGCGCACCTGCCGCAGTCCCAGCGGGCCGAAGGCGTAGGCCAGGAGCGTGCGAATGGCGTCGGTCCCGTAGCCGCGATTGACCGCGCCGGCGCTGAGGATGATCCCCAGCGTGGCCTCACCCCGCTGCGGGTCGATATTGCGCAGGCTGATCGTGCCGATGACCTGTCCGGCCGGGTCGAGGATCGCAAAACGCCGCCGTGTCGGCCCGCTCGCGCTGCGGGCGAACCAGAGATCGCGGTCCTCCGGGGTCGACAGGTCGAGGTTGGCCCAGGCCAGCTCCGGCTCGCTGAAGCGCGGCCAGCGGGCCATCTCGTCCACATCGGCCCGGACCAGATCGCGGAGTGTCACCACGCGCCCGACCAGGTAGACGCCAGTATCGACCACTCTTCGCCTCCGAACGGCGTTCAGGCCGCCTGGCCCAGGAGCGCCTGAACGTACTCCTGGGCGTCGAAGGGGACCAGGTCGTCGAGCTGCTCGCCGGTCCCCAGGTACTTGATCGGCAGCTTCAAGGCGTGGGCGATGGCGAAGGCCACCCCGCCCTTGGCCGTGCCGTCCACCTTGGTCAGGACCAGCCCGGTCACACCGACCGCCTCGGTGAAATGCTGGGCCTGAGCCAGACCGTTCTGGCCGGTGGTGGCATCCAGCACCAGAAGCACCTCGTGCGGAGCCGTTGGATCCTGCCGGGCCAGCACCCGCCGGATCTTTTTCAGCTCCTCCATCAGGTTGTACTTGGTGTGGAGCCGGCCGGCCGTGTCCACCAGCAGCACATCGGCCCCCCGGGCGCGGGCCGCCTGCCAGGCGTCGAAGACCACCGCGCCGGGGTCGCTGCCCGGCTGGTGGGCCACCACCGGCACCTGAGCCCGCTCGGCCCAGACCTTCAGTTGCTCGATGGCCGCCGCCCGGAAGGTATCGGCCGCCGCCACCACCACCGACCGGCCGCTCTCCCGCAGGGCGTGGGCCAGTTTCCCGATGGTCGTGGTCTTGCCGGTGCCGTTGACCCCGATGATCAGGATGACGTTCAGCCGGTCGGTGCGCAGGGCCAGGCCCGGAGTCCCGTTGACCGTCCGCAGCACCCGCACCATCTCTTTGACCAGAACATCGCGGGCCCGGGCGCTGTCGCGAATGCCCTCCCGGCGGACCTGTTCGCGCGCCGCCTCAATGAGCGCCGTGGCCACCGGCACGCTGACATCGGCCGCGATCAGCAGCTCCTCCAGTTCCTCCCAGAGGGCGTCGGTCAGGGCCTGACGGTCGAAGACCCGGGCCAGCCGCCCGAAGAACGTCTCCCGCGTGCGGCGGACCCCTTCGTCCAGCCGTCGCCAACGGTCAAACACCGTGTGATCCCTCCTTCGCGGGAATTGTAGCACAGGCGGACGGCCCCGCGCGAAAAAGAAAAACGGGCAGGGTCGCTCCCCTGCCCGTGGAGACTTCCGCCGTTTACTCCAGATAGGCGCGCAGTTTCTGGCTGACGCGCGGATGGCGCAGTTTGGCCAGGGCCTCGGTCTCGATCTGCCGGACGCGTTCGCGGCTGACCTTGAGTTCCTCGCCGATCTCGGCCAGGGTCCGGGCCCGCCCATCGTGCAGCCCGAAGCGCAGCTCGACCACCTGGCGCTCGCGCTGGGTCAGGCAACTCATCGCCTCCGCCACCGTCTCCTGGAGCAGAAGCCGCGAGACTGCCTCGACCGGCGTGGGCGAACTGGTGTCCTCGATGAAATCGGCCAGGAAACTGCTCTCGTCATCGCCGATCGGCGTGTCCAGGGAGATCGGCTGCTGGGCGGCCAGCCCGATCTCGCGGGCCTTCTCAACCGAGACCCCCAGGAGCTCGGCCACCTCCTCCAGTTCGGGCTCGCGGCCCAGTTCCTGCTGGAGCCGCCCGGCCGCGCGCGACAGGCGCCCGATCTGCTCGACCATGTGGACGGGGATGCGGATCGAGCGGGACTGATCGGCGATGGCCCGGGTGATGGCCTGGCGGATCCACCAGTAGGCGTAGGTCGAGAAGCGGTAGCCCTTGCGGTAGTCGAACTTATCGACCGCCCGCGAGAGGCCGATGTTGCCCTCCTGGATGAGGTCCAGGAGCGGCAGGCCCCGGCCCAGGTACTTGCGGGCCACGCTGACCACCAGCCGCAGGTTGGCCTCGACCAGTTCACGCCGGGCGGCCTGGCCACGGGCCACCACCTCGCGCAGCCGCTCGGCCTCCTCGCCCGTGGCCTGCGGCAACCGCTTGGCCGCCTCGTTCCCCTCGGCCACCAGACGGGCCAGTTCCATCTCCCGCTCGGGCGTCAGGAGCGGGACCCGGCGGATGTCCCGCAGGTAGATCGCTGCCGGGTCGTCTGAGGCGTCCTCGTCGAGGTCGTCGAGGTCGGGCACAGGCTCGACCTCCACCGGTGCTTCCCACTCACACTCAAGGTCCACCGCTGCCTCCTCCAGGACCGACTCCTCGACGGGCGCCTCCAGCAGAGCGTCCTCGATCGGTCCCTCCAGTTCCGAAAGCCCCCGGAATTCTTCCTCCAGTGGCACCAACCCTCTCGCCTCCCATTCGGACTCACCGACCACCCGGTGCTGGCCCGGAGTGGCCAGTCTGGGTCTTCACGGTCGTGCGCAGACAGCCTCGTCAGTTCAGGCCGCCGGGCCGGCTGGATCGTCGGTCGTCGGTGGGGGGAGATGGACGCGCTCGAAGTCGGGTAGATAACGCTCCAGTTGGGCGCGGTTGAGACGATAAAAGGTATGCAGCCCTTCTTTACGCGCCTCGATCAGACCGCAACTCTCCAGGACCCGATAATGATGGGACAGCGCCGGCCCGCTCAACCGAAAACACTCCTGAAACCGACTGCACGAGATCTCGCCCTCGCGCAACAGCATCCGCACCATTTCGTAGCGCGTCGCGTCCGAGAGGGCCTTGAAGATCCGCAGCGCCTCCCGGGCATTGAAGCCGTCGGCCGTGGCCATCCCGGTCTCAGTACTTCTAAAATTTTAGAAGCACTTACTCTTATACCGGCCAGGGCGTCGCCTGTCAAGGGCCGGCCCGGAAAATCTCCAATATTTTGCGGAGATTTTACACTCCCTCGCCGGCCGCCCACGCCCGGCTGGCCGTCACCCGGACCCAGCCCGCCAGCCCCCGGGCCAGCCGGAACGCCGCCTCGGCGCTGGCCACCAGGGCGAAGACCGTCGGCCCACTGCCCGCCACCTGGACCACCGGCGCCCCGGCCGCCCGGAGCGCCGCCCGAACCGCGGCCACCACCGGGAGACGACGCTCCACCACCGGCGTGAACACGTTGACCACGTTCTCCGGCTCGATCCCCTGCCCGGCGGTGAGCGCCGCCACCAGCCGGCGCGTTGTCTCCCCATCAGTATAATCGGCCGGCGTAAGCCAGCCGTACACCTGCCGCGTCTTGGCCGCCAGATCGACCGGCGGGCGGACGAGCACCACCCAGAACGGCGGCGCCGGCGGCAGCCGGCGCACGGTGGCGCCCGTGCCGGTCAAAAGGGCCGTGCCGCCCTGCAGAAAGAACGGGACATCAGCCCCCAGATCGGCCGCCAGGGTCAGGAGCTCGGCCAGGCTCAGCCCCAGGCCCCAGAGGCGGTTGAGGCCCACCAGCGTCGCCGCCGCATCGCTGCTCCCCCCACCCAGACCGGCCGCCAGCGGAATGCGCTTCTCGACCACGATCCGCGCCCCCCGCCGGCAGCCGGTGGCCGTCTGAAGCCGCCGGGCAGCCCGCCAGACTAGGTTCTCCGCGGGTAGGCCGGGCACCGCCGGACAGATCACCTCCAGATCGGCGGCCGGCTCGATAAGCAGATGATCGTGCAGAGCCAGGGTCTGAGCCACCGAGACGATCTCGTGGTAGCCATCGGGCCGGCGGCCCAGCACCTCAAGCGTCAGGTTCAGTTTGGCCGGAGCGATCAGCCGGAGTCGGTCGAGCGCCATCGGACAACAGACCACGGTGTTCCAGTTCCCGGGTCAGACGGGCCCACTCCTCCAGGCTCAGGGTCTCGGCCCGCCGCTGGGGGGCGATCCCGGCCGCCCCCAGGGCCGCGTCCACCAGCGCGTGCGACAGCCCCAGGGCCCGCTCCAGAGAGTTGTGCAGTTGCTTGCGCGGGTGGGCGAAGCCAGCCGCCACCACCCGGAAAAAGCGCGCCGGGTCGACGGCCACCGCCGGCCGTTCAAAAACCTCGATGCGCAGAACCGCCGAGTCGACCCGGGGAGAGGGGTAGAAGGCGGTGCGCGGCACCCAGCAGACCAGCCGGGGGCGTCCGTAGAACTGGACCGAGATCGCCAGCAGACTCAGCGCGCCGGGGCCGGCCAGGATCCGCTGGGCCACCTCTTTCTGGACCATCACCACCATCAGGCGGGGCCGGACCCGGGCCTCCAGGAAATGACGCAGAGCGGCCGAGGTTATGTAATAAGGAAGGTTCGCCACCACTTTGTAGGGCTGCCCCCCCAGATAGGCCACGTGGTCGAAGCGCAGGATGTCCTGGACCACGATCTCGACATTGGGGAGATCGGCCAGGACATCACGCAGAACCGCCGCCATCTGCGGGTCGATCTCCACCGCCACCACCCGCCCAGCCCGCCGGGCCAGTTCGCGGGTGAGCAGCCCCAGACCGGGACCGACCTCGACGACCGTATCGGTGGGCTGCAGGTCCGCCGCCTCGACGATCCGTCGGAGGATGCGCTGGTCGACCAGGAAGTTCTGGCCCAGACGCTTCTTGGGCCGGAGACCGAAGCGCGCCAGGAGCGCCCGGACCGAGAGAGGGACCTCGACCGGAGGCGAAGGAGCGGTGGTTCCTGTTCCCTCCGCCGGCGTCGCGGGGGCCGGCCAGTCGTCCGCCGGCGGCACCGGGCCTTCAGGGTTCACCGGTCCACCCACAAAAAAACGGTCGTGCACCCGTCGTCGATCGGCGACCTCCTGCCGTACCGGCCTCCAGTGGCTCAGGCCAGGCACCCCTGCGGCACCCAGGAGTCCCTGCTTACCGTTGCTTCCTTCCGGACCTGGCGGGGTTCACAGGCTCCTGCCGCGCAGGACCCGGTCGTCAACGCCCCGAGCGCCGGCCGGTGCAACAGGCCGGGACCTCGGACGGGAATTCGACCCCGCTATAGCGGATTGCGGGTACAGGGCACCGCTAGCTCCCCGTCTAGCACGACCATAAGTAAGTATACCGGCCAGGCCGGACAGCGGTCAAGGCGCCCGCACCGGCCACCACCGGTGTTCGCGCGCCACCGACCAGCCTCCACCCTCTCCCGCCGCCGGGATGAGAGAAGACAACGGAACCGATCTCGGCGCCACGGAGACGGCGGCCAGCTTCCCGCAGAGTTCGGCAACCGCCGGCCACCCGCTCCCCCTGACGACCAGGCCGCCTCAAGACCGGCCGGCCCGGGCGGTGGTCGCCACCGCGCCGGACCCGGTACAATTGCATGGGAACGGCCGTCCGGCAGGGGTGGCCGTTTCTCGGTGATCACCGATGAGCCAGGCCCTGCGGACACTGCCGACCGAATTTGTCGAGCGGCTCTGGCGGATCGTTCCGCCCCGCTATCAGCCCGGGGTCCTGCGGGCGCTCGAACGCCGGCGCCCGACGACCTTCCGGGCCAACACCCTCAAAACCACACCGTCCGTCCTCCAGCGGGCGCTGGCCGAGCGCGGGCTGAGGGCCACGCCCGTGCACTGGTGGCCGGCCGCTTTTGTCCTGCGCACCGGGTCGCTGCGCGACCTGGAGGCGACCGACCTGTACCGGGAGGGACACCTTTACGTCCAGAGCCTGGCCAGCATGCTCCCCCCGCTGGTGCTCGATCCCCAGCCAGGCGAGCGCATCCTGGACCTGGCCGCCGCCCCGGGGAGCAAGACCACCCAGATGGCCGCTCTGATGGGGAATACCGGTGAGATCGTGGCCAACGACAGCCACCCGATCCGGCTCCAGCTGCTCAGCGCCAATCTGGCCCGCCAGGGGGTGACCAATACCCGCCTCAGCCAGCAGCGCGGCGAGACCCTCTGGCGTCTTTACCCCAATACCTTTGACCGGGTGCTGGTGGACGCGCCGTGCAGCGGCGAGGGACGCCTCTCGGCCGCCGACCGGCATCTGCCAGCCATCAACCGGAGCGACCTGGTGCGCCGCCAGCGGCAGTTGCTGCGCTCAGCCGTCCTGGCCGCCCGACCGGGCGGGACCATTGTCTACGCCACCTGCACCCTGGCCCCCGAAGAGAACGAAGGGGTCGTCGACTGGCTCCTCCAGACCATGGGTGACGTGGTCGAGGTCCTGCCGATCCGGCTGGAGGGCGTGCCCCTGACCCCCGGGCTGACCGAGTGGGACGGCACCACCTACGACCCGCGCCTCCAGCAGACGGCTCGCCTGTACCCCACGGACCTCTACGAGGGCTTCTACCTGGCCAAACTGCGCAAGGTCCGCCCGACCGCTCCGCCGACCGACTCCTCTTCCTGAGCCGCCCCCTCGGCCACGCTCCCCTCGATGAGGCCGCAGAAACGGGCCTGAGGCGCAGGAGCCCGCTGCCGAAGCGCCAGTAACCCCTGGCGCTGGCGCTCCAGGGCCCGGATCTGGGCCTCCACCACGGCCAGTTTGCGTTCGACCAGGGCCCGGACCGCCGGGCAGGGAGCCTGGCCCGCCTGACAATAGGCGACGATCGCGCGAATCTCGCTCAGGCTGAACCCGAGCGCCTTGGCCTGGCGCACGAACCGCACCCACTCCAGATCAGCGGGGCCGTAGAGCCGGTAGCCGGCGGGGGTGCGCGCCGGCGCCGGGAGAAGCCCGCGCGCCTCATAGTACCGAATCGTCTTCGGCGCCAGACCACAGCGGGCAGCGAACTCCCCGATCGTCCAGCCGGCCGTCACCGAAGTCTCCCGTCCTTGTTGACGCCGCTTCTTCTCTGGCATCGCTGCCCCCATTGGGTGCGCTCACGCCGAGGCCCCTCCTGGCTCGCGAGCGGGCAGCAGCCGGGCAGCCATCGTCTGGCCGACGACCGCGCTCAACGACAGGGCCATCGCCGCCATCGCCCAGGCCGGAGGCAGCCCACCCGTGAGAGCCGCCAGGACACCGGTGGCGTTGACGCCCAGGGCCAGCAGCAGATTCCGCACCGTCAAGCGGTAACTGGCCCGGGCGAGCGCTCGGGCCTCGACCACCGCCCAGAGCCGGTGGCCCGGGATGACCACATCGGCCGATTCTATGGCGATGTCGGTGCCGGTCCCGATGGCCACCCCGACATCAGCCTGCATCAGAGCGGGGGCATCGTTGATGCCATCGCCGACGAAGGCGACCTTCTGACCAGCGCGCTGCAGTCGGCGCACCAGGTCGCGCTTCTCCGCCGGGGTCAGACGGGCGAAGAGGTGCGTGATGCCCGCCACCCGGGCCACCGCCTGCGCCGCCCCTGGATGGTCACCGGTGGCCAGGAAAACTTCCACACCCTCACGCCGCAGAGCGGCCACCACCGCTGGCGCCTCGGCCCGCACCCGGTCGCCCAGCGCCAGCGCCCCGACCAGCCGCTCCCCGACGGCCACCAGCACGACCGTCGCCCCCTGGGCCCGCTGGGCCGCCGCCCAGGAGGCAACCATCTCCAGGCCACCGACGTCGTGGGCGGTCAGCAGGGCCTCCGTTCCGACCAGCAATCTCTGTCCCCGCCAGCGCGCGACCACCCCCTGGCCCGTGACGGCCGTGAACGCCTCGGGCACGGCGACCGCCAGGCCGGCCTCGCTGGCCGCGGCGACAATGGCCCGCCCGAGCGGATGCTCGGAGAGACGCTCGGCCACCGCCGCCAGGGTCAGCACCTCGGTCGACGGCCGGTCCAGCGCCCAGAGGGCCTGGACATGGGGCCGCCCCTCGGTCACCGTCCCGGTCTTATCGAACACGACCACCGAGACCTGGCCCAGGACCTGGAACGCCTCGCCCGAGCGCATCAGAATGCCTCGCTCGGCCGCCACCCCGCTGGCCCGCATGATCGCCAGTGGCGTGGCCATCCCCAGCGCGCAGGGATAGCCCATCACCAGCGCCCCCAGCATCGCCAGTCCGGCCCGCTCCCACTGGGGCTGGCCGGTCAGCAGCCAGGCCCCCAGCGTCCAGAGCAGCCCGCCGGCCACCGCCAGCCCGAACACCACCGGCACATAGACGAGCAAAAGACGGTCGACCAGCCGGAGGACGCCGGGCTTCATGGCCCGGGCCTCCGCCACCTGACGGGCGACCTGACGGAGAAACGCGGCCTCTCCCACGCGGGTGACTTCGACGACCAGCGCCCCCGTGAGATTGAGCGACCCGCCGACCACCTCATCGCCCGGCCCCCGGTCGACCGGCAGGGGCTCGCCGGTCACCAGACTCTGGTCCACCGCTGAGACCCCCTGGACGATGCGCCCGTCCACCGGAATCCTCTCGCCAGGCAGAACACGCACCCGGTCGCCCGGCCGCAGATCGGCCACCGGGACCAGACGCTCCTGGCCCTCCTCCAGCCGGCGGGCGGTCGGTGGCTGGAGGGCCAGGAGCCGCCGCACCGACTGGGAAGCGCGCACATGCACGAGCACCGAGGCGTATCCGCCGATGGTGTGGAAGGCCAGGATGAAGGTCGTGGCCGCCAGAAAGGCCCCGGCCGGAAAAGCCGGCTGGCGCAGGCCGACCACACCCCCGACGATGCCAGCGACCGCGGCGGCCGCCGCCAGCACATCCTGATTGAGAATGCCCCGCCGGAGCGCCTGATAGGCCTGACGGTAGACAAAGGCCGCCGGCCCCAGACTGGCAACCAGCGTGACCGCCGCCTGGCCCACGGCGAGAAGAAGTCCCGGTCCCCACCACCCGGCCAGGGCCATCAGCAGCGTGGCCAGACCGGCCAGCCCGGCCATCGCCAGGGCCGCCCGTCGCGCCTGGGCCAGGGCCCGCTCCTCGGCCGCCCAGAGATCCGCCCGGTCGGGCTCCTGGGGCGTGTAGCCCAGCGCCGCGAGCGTGGCGACCACCCGGGCGGGGTCCAGACGGTCCGGCTGGTACCGGACCAGCACCTCAGCATGGGCCAGGCTGACCGAGACCTCGACAACCCCCTCCAGCCGGCCCAGCGCCCGTCGGATCGCCGCCTCGCAGAGCGAACAGTGCATGCCGCCGACCTTGAGATGCAGTCGCTCCCCGGTCGTCCCCATCGTCTGTCCCGGCGTCACGCGCTCACCCCCATACGGGTCGCGCTGGTCCCACGCTCGCGCCCAGCCATCTGAACAGAGTGTACACCTTCCCGCGCGCTGGCAGGTCAAGGGGCCGTGGGATTTCGTGGCCGCCACCGGCCCTGACGCCGCCGGGAAGAGGGAACGAGAAAACCACGCCGGTGCATCGCAAGCCGGCCATTCCCCCGCCGGTCAGGCAGTGGGCAGGCCAGCAGGCGGGAGACGCGCTGAGGCCAGCGGAGGGCGGGGCGGGCTCAGGCCACGCCGGTCGTGGCGAACTGGAGGTCGTACAGCTGCCGGTAGACGCCACCCCGCGCCAGGAGCTCCTCGTGGCGTCCGCGCTCGACGATCCGTCCGTGGTCCAGGACGATGATCTCGTCGGCGTTGCGCACCGTCGAGAGACGGTGGGCGATGATGAAGACCGTGCGGCCGCGGATCACCCGTTCCAGCGCCTGCTGGATGAGCACCTCGGTCTCGGTATCCACGTCCGAGGTGGCCTCGTCCAGGATCAGGATGCGTGGGTCGCGGAGGATGGCCCGGGCCAGGGCGATCCGCTGACGCTGGCCGCGCGAGAGGAGCACGCCGCCCTCGCCGACATAGGTGTCGTAGCCCTGGGGCAGCTGCACGATGAACTCGTGGGCGTGGGCCTGCTTGGCTGCCTCGACGATCTCTTCGAAGGTCGCCTCCAGCCGTCCGTAGGCGATATTCTCGCGGACGGTGCCGGCGAAGAGGAAGGTCTCCTGCAGCACGACCGCGATGTGGGAGCGGAGCGAGCGCAGGGTGAGGTCGCGCAGGTCGTAGCCGTCGAGGGTGATGCGCCCCCGCTCCGGGTCGTAGAAGCGGGGAATAAGATTCACCAGACTGGTCTTGCCCGAGCCGGTGTGGCCAACCAGGGCGATGACCGCGCCGGGCGGGGCGACGATGTTGATGTCCTGCAGGACCGGCTTGCCCGGCTCGTAACTGAACCAGACGCCTTCAAAGCGGACCTCGCCGCGCACAGTCGGCAGATCGATGGCCCCAGGCTTCTCGACGATCTCCGGCTGTTCGTCGAGGAACTGGAAGATCCGTTCGGCGGCCGCCAGGGCCTGCTGGATCGTGGCGTTCAGGCGGATGAGCTCCTCCAGCGGCCCGTAGAAGGCCGTCAGGTAGGTCACGAAAGCCACCAGCGTCCCGAGCGAAACCCTCCCCTCGGCCACCCAGCGGGCGCCGAAGAAGAGCACCAGCACCGTCCCCAGCGTGCTGATCATCTGGATAAGCGGCGCCGAGACCGACTGGACGGTGGCCGTGCTCAGGTTGGCCTCCAGACTCTCGCGGTTGCGGGCCTGGAACCGCTGTAGCTGCTCGGTCTCGCGCGCGAAGGCCTTGCTGACCCGCACCCCGGTGATGTTTTCGGCCAGGACAGCGTTGACGCCCGAGATCTTCTCCTGGACCCGGCTGTAACGGGCCCGCAGGGCCTCGGCCGAGAGGTAACTGGCCAGCAGAAGCAGCGGCACGGTCGAGAAGACGAGGAGAGCCAGCTGCCAGTGCAGCCAGAGCATAATGCCGGCGTAGGCCAGCATCGTCAGGAGACTGACAAACGTGCCCACCACCTGGCCGGTCAGGGCCTGCTGCAGCACACCGACGTCGCTGGTGGCGCGGGAGATGATATCGCCGGTCCCCTGGCGCTCGTAGAAGCGCAGAGAGAGGCGCTGCACATGCTCGAAGAGGCGCTGGGCCATGCTGTAGACCAGTTGCTGAGAGACCAGCGCGATGGTGTAGCGGTTCCAGTAGAGGAGGCCGAAGCGCAGGGCGTAGAGCCCCAGGAGGGCCAGGCCGACCAGCAGGACCTGGCTGGGGGTGCCCGCCGGGATGAGCACGTCGACGACGTAGCGCGTGGCCACCGGCGGGATCATCTGCAGCCCGGCGGCCAGCAGCATGAGAACGAACGAGAACAAGAGAGCCCGGCGGTATTCGGCGATCACCCCTCCGAGCCGCCGCAGGACCACCCAGGGGCTCGACTGGAGTGTCGGCTTCGCCTGAGCCCAGAGGCCCGGACCGCCCCCCCGGGCCATCGCTCCCAGTCCCATGCCGCCGCGCATCTAGCCCTCCGGTCGCGTCCGCTCGACCAGACGACCGGCCGCATGGGCCACGGTCCACGCGGCCCCCCCGACCCCGTCGGTCCCCGGCCGCCCGTTGGGGGTGACCGGGGTCGGCGACCGCTCTTCGGACACGGCGCCATCGCGCTGGAGCCGGAACTGGACCTCGTAGAGGTACTGGTAGAGCGGGCAGGTCCGCAGCAGCTCCTGATGCGTGCCACGGGCGACGATCTGCCCGTCCTGCAGGACCAGGATCTGGTCGGCCCGCTGGACCGTCGAGAGGCGGTGGGCGATGACCACGGTCGTGCGACCGCGCATCAACCGGTCCAGCGCCTGCTGAATGAGATAATCGGTACGGGTGTCAACCGACGACGTGGCCTCGTCCAGAATGAGGATACGGGGGTTGACGAGGAGCGCGCGGGCGATGGCGATCCGCTGGCGCTGGCCGCCCGAGAGGCGGACGCCACGCTCGCCGATGACCGTATCGTAGCCCTGGGGCAGTTGCATGATGAACTCGTGCGCGCAGGCGGCCTTGGCCGCCTCGATGACCTCCTCGTCCGTGGCCTCCGCCCGACCGTAGCGGATATTCTCTTTCACCGTCGTGTTGAACAGAAACGTCTCCTGGAGCACCATCCCGATCTGCGAGCGCAGTGAGGCCAGCGAGACCTCGCGCACGTCGTAACCGTCGATCAGCACCCGCCCCTCGGTGACATCGTAGAAGCGCGGAATCAGGTTGACAATCGTGCTTTTGCCCGACCCGCTCGGCCCGACCAGAGCCACGGTCTCACCCGGTCGAACCGTGAAACTGATATTGCGCAAGAGCGGCCGCTCTTTGCGGTAGGCGAACGAGACGTTCTCGAAGACGATCTCGCCCCGCAGCGGCGGCAGAACGATAGCGTCAGGCTTTTCCTGGACCTCCAGCGGGGTGTCGAGGATCTCGAAGATGCGCTCGCCGGCGGCCATCGCCTGCTGGGCCATCTGGGTGACCATGCCGATCCAGCGGACCGGCATCCACATCATCATAGCATAACTCTGAAAGGCCACCAGCGTGCCCAGCGAGAGGTCGCCGCGCATCACCCGCAGCGCCCCCACGATCAGAATGAGCGTTAGCGAGATGTTGGTGGCGAACTCCTGACCCGGCATGATGAACCCCAGGAGCCGGCCGATCTCCAAACGCTTCAGGCGGATATCGCGATTCACCTCTTCGAAGCGCCGGGCCTCGTACGGCTCCCGGCCGTAGGCCTGGATGAGTTTGATGCCGGCGACGTTCTCCTGAATGACCACATTGAGATCGGCCATGCGCTGCTGGACCGCCCGGAAGAGCGGCGCCACCTGGCTGAGGTGACGCTGGAGCCACCAGATAAGTGGCACAACGCTCAGGGCCACCAGGCTCAGCGTCACATCCAGGGCGAAGAGCACGCTGATGGAGAGCGCCAGGGTGACCACCGTGTTGATCAGGCGGGTGATCCCCTGGGTCAGAAAGAACTGGACCTGGCTCACATCGTTGGTGACCCGCGACATGAGCTGGCCGGTCTGGTTGGCATCGTAGAAGCTCATCGACTGCGATTGCAGGTGCCGGTAGAGGACGTTCCGCAGGTCGAAGACCACCCGCTGGCCGACCCACTGCTCCAGATACCCCTGCAGCGCCGCGAGGCCGTTGGCCAGCGCCGCCGACCCGACCAGTCCGGCCAGCGCCCAGAGAAGAAGCGCGTGATCGGCGGCCGGGATCGCCTCGTCGATGATCCGCCGCAGAAACCAGGCTGGCCCCAGCCGCAGGCTGGAGAGGGCGAAGATCAGGCCCAGCGAGAGAGCAGTCGCCCACCAGTAGGGTTTGACGAACTGGAGCAGGCGCCAGAGGACCCTCATCGCTCGGACTCCGCCGCGAGCGCCGCGCCTCGCGGTTCACCGTTCTCCAGCTCGGCCAGCGCCACCGCCAGCGCCCGCAGCCCCTGGGCCAGGGCGGCCAGGTCCGCCGGGCTGAGCCGCTGCAGCCCCGCCATCAGGCGCACCCGTCGCCCCTCGCGCAGCTGCTCGACCAGCGTCCGCCCGGCCTCGGTCAGCCGGACCAGCACCAGCCGCCGGTCGTCGGGATCGGCCAGCCGCTCCACCAGGCCGGCCTGGACCAGCCGATCAACGGTGCCGGTCGCCGAGGGCAGCGAGACCGAGAGGCACTGGGCCAGCTGCCCCATCCGGCAGGGCTCGTGCGCGGCCAGGATAAAGAGGGCCTTGACCTGGGCCATGGTCAGGTTGAGCGAGGCCCACTCATCGGCCGGCCCGGCCCGAACGAGCCGGTTGACCCGCCGGAAGTCCTCGGCCACCTGCTCGCGCAGCCGCTCGCGGTCGTCGGTCTCAGCCGGAAGAGTCATCGTCGGCGCCCCCACAGATAGTTCGCTCTGGCCAAATAATTGAGTTCGTCAGAAGTATACGCCGGGGGCGGGGCAAAAGCAAGGGGGAATCGTCAAAAGAAAGAAGCGGCCGGGAATCTCTTCCCGGCCGCGGGGTGGACCTGAGGGGACTCGAACCCCTGACCCCAACACTGCCAGCGTTGTGCTCTCCCTCTGAGCTACAGGCCCACGCCGTATTAGATTGTAGCAGAGACCGGGCGCGGTTGCAACCGGCTCAGGAGACCGTGGCCGCGGTCCGCCGAAGAGCCTCTGGCTCCTCCGCCGCCAGGACCGCCCGCAGCGCGGCGATCGCCACCGCGATCTGCGCGTCGTCGGGCTCGCGCGTGGTCAGCCGTTGAACGAGCAGCCCGGGCGCCAGCACGGTCCGGACCAGTGGCCGGTGGTACTGGCGGGCCGCCCAGCGGATGAACTCGTAGGCCAGGCCGGCCACCACCGGAATAAGGAGAACGCGCGAGAGGATCCGCTCAACCAGCGGCGGCTGGCCGAGGAGGGTGAAGAGGAGAAACGAAACCAGGACGACGAGCAGCAGGAAGGTCGTGCCACAGCGTGGGTGCTCGAGCGGGAAGGCGCGGACGCTCGCCACCGTAAGCGGGGCCCCCGCCTCGTAGGCGTTGATCGTCTTGTGTTCGGCCCCGTGGTACTGGAAGACCCGACGGATATCGGGCACAAGGCCGATGCCACCGATGTACCCCAGAACCAGTCCCAGCCGGAGGCCTTTTTCGACCAGGTTTGAGAGGGCCGCCGAGCCGAGGAAGCGGTCGAGATAGGCCATGGCCAGGACCGGAACGACGAAGAAGAGGGCCGTGGCCCCGGCCAGGGCCACCAGCATCGTCCCCCAGAGCGCCCGGGCGGGCAGGTCGACCTGCCGGGCGGCGTCGGCGCTCTCAGCCAGGGCCACATTGGCTGAGAAGACCAGGCTGCGCGTCCCGAGCGCCAGCTGTTCCCAGAGCAGGACCACCCCCCGGACCAGCGGCCAGCGGGCCCAACGGGCGGTGTAGGCCCGGCCGGCCAGGGGCTCACCGCGCACCACGATCTCCCCCGAGGGAGCCCGCACCGCCACCGCCATAAAGCGGCGCCCCCGCATCATCACCCCCTCGAGGACCGCCTGGCCGCCGTAAAGACGGGGTTCCGCCCCGTTCACCGCCCTTCCCTCCCGACGGGAAAAATAAAAGGCCCGCACGCCTGTGCGGGCCTGTCGGTCAGCCCTCGGCGCCGCCACCCGGTGTGGCCTCGGCCGGGACCTCGGCCTCGCGCTCAGCCGCGCGCTGCTTCTCCTCCGAGGCCCGGACCCGCCGCATAAAGCGCTCGACCTGGCCGCCACGCTCGACGATCCGCATCTGACCGGTGTAGAACGGGTGGCACTTCGAGCAGACTTCGACCCGGAGCAGAGGCTTGGTCGAGTGGGTCTTCCAGGTGTTGCCGCAGGCGCAGACCACCGTAGCCTCGACCCACTGCGGATGGATGTTGGGCTTCATCGTCGCTCCCGTCTCTCTGAGCGCCAGACCGCCGCGTGCTCACGAAGCCGTGGCCACAGGGGCCGGCGCGGTCGCCGCCGTCGTCAGCGGGTAGACACTGATCCGGCGCTTGTCCCGTGTCACCCACTCGAACTTCACCACGCCATCGATCAGGGCGAAGAGGGTGAAATCACGGCCCATCCCGACGTTGCGCCCCGGCTCGAAGCGCGTCCCACGCTGGCGGACCAGGATGTTCCCGGCCCGGACAAACTGACCGTCGAAGCGCTTCACCCCCAGCCGTTTGGCCTGGGAGTCACGTCCATTGCGCGTCGAACCACCGGCCTTCTTATGCGCCATGGGTCACCACCTCGGTCTCTGCTGGAGCCTCAACCGGCACCGGGCCGGTGATCGCCTCGATCCGCAAGCGGGTGTACTGGTGGCGGTAGCCCTTTTTGCGGCGGTAGCGCACCTTGGGCTTGTACTTGAAGACGATGATTTTGCGACCCTTCTCATGGGCCACCACCCGTGCCATCACCTGGGCCCCCGGCACCGTGGGGCGCCCGATCACCACTTCTCCGTTCGCCGCCAGCAGAAGCACCCGGTCGAGCGCGATCATCTGCCCCGGCTCGGCGGGCAGCCGGTCGACCAGCAGCGTCTCACCGACCTGGACACGGTACTGCTTGCCGCCCGTCTCGACAATAGCGTACACGGCGTTGTCCCGTCCTCTCGCGACCTGTCGCACCGGCCCACGGCCGGCACACCTTCAGGATTCTAGCAATTTGCGCACCCTCCTGTCAAGGAAGCAACCAGATAGGCACTGTCACACGGACGGTGGGCGAGTTTGGGGAAAGGGCTCTCCTGCGCCTCTCGGCTGTTTCTTCGGGGCCCTTCTCCTCACGCCACCTGGAGG
>CACRXC010000002.1_pt1 | contig 53544 bp, 53 predicted proteins | sample 5377091 | NCBI WGS metagenome assembly CACRXC01 (sample SAMEA6061845, study PRJEB28556) | metagenome | reverse complement strand
GCCGGCTATACTGCCGGCAGAGGTTTGCGGTCTGGAGGGCGACGATGGGGCGTTTTCCCGAGCACGCCAGCTGGCTGGTCCAGGGGCCGCCCCCCGAGCGGGGGATCGTCGCGGCCCGCCATGGTCTGGTGGCCACCTCGCATCCGCTGGCCACCCAGGCCGGCCTCTGGATGCTCCGCCAGGGTGGCAACGCCGTCGACGCCGCCGTGGCCGCCGGGGCGGTCCTGACGGTCGTCGAGCCCTCGGCCAGCCACCTGGGGGGCGATGTGTTTCTGCTCGTCGCCACCCCCGACGGCCGGGTGACGGCCATCAACGGCAGCGGCGCTGCCCCACAGGCCGCCCGACCCGACCTCTTCCCCGACGGTCTCCCGCAGCGGGGCGTGCGGGCGGTCAGCGTGCCGGGCTGTGTCGACGGCTGGCTCACCGCCCTCGACCGCTTCGGCCGCCTGCCCCGCGCGACCGTCCTGGCCCCGGCCATCGCCTACGCCGAGGAAGGGTTCCCCCTCAGCCTGCGCATGGCCCAGGTCATCGCCCAGCACGCCGACCTCCTGCGGACCTACCCGACCTCGGCCGCCGTCTTTCTGCCCGACGGACGCCCGCCGGCCCCCGGCAGCCTCTTCCGCCAGCCGGATCTCGCCCGGACGCTCCGGCAGATCGCCGAGGGGGGGCGCGAGGCCTTCTACCAGGGCGAGATCGCCCGTGAGATCGCCGCCTTTCTGCGCGAGAGCGGCGGGCTCCTCGACCGGGCCGACCTGGCCGCCCACCGGACCGAGGTGCTTCCTCCCATCCAGACCACCTATCGGGGCTACACCGTCTACGAGCAGCCGCCGGTCTCCCAGGGCTTCATCCTGCTGCTGATGCTCAATCTCCTCGAGGGCTTCGACCTCGGGGCGCTTGGCCTCAACACCGCCGAGACGGTGCATCTGATGGTGGAGGCCAAGAAACTGGCCTTCGCCGACCGGCTGGCCTACGCCGGCGACCCGGCCTGGGTCCACTGGCCGCTGGACGCCCTCCTCACCAAGGCGTTCGCCGCCGAGCGGCGGCGCGGGATCGACCCGGCCCGGGCCCGGGAGCCCGTCCCCGACCCGGACCCCTGGCGCTTCGGCCGCGACACCACCTACCTCTGCGCCGCCGACCGCGAGGGCTACGCCGTCTCGTTCATCCAGAGCATCTTCCACGCCTTCGGCTGCGGGGTCGTCGCCGGGCGGACGGGCGTGCTCCTCAACAACCGTCTCTTCGGCTTCAGCCTGGACCCCCGGAGCCCCAACTGCCTGGCGCCGGGGAAGCGCCCCATCCACACCCTCAACACCTATCTCGTCGCCCGTGACGGCCGGCCCTTCCTCGTCGGCGGGACGCCCGGCGCCGACTTCCAGGTTCAGACCAACCTCCAGGTCCTCTGCAACGTCCTGGACTTCGGCCTGAACATCCAGGCGGCGGTCGAGGCCCCCCGCTGGCTGCACCAGGCCGATAATACCCTCTTCCTGGAGGGGCGGCTGGCCGCCCTGGCCGAACCCCTGCGGGCCCGGGGGCATCGGGTCGCGGTCGGCCCCGACTGGGGGGCCAGCGGCCGGGCCCAGCTGATTATGATCCATCCCGACACGGGGGTGCTCCTGGGGGCGAGCGATCCCCGCTGGGATGGGGGTGCCGCGGGCTGGTGAGGATGAGGCCACGACCGGAGACGCTGGGGCGACCGGCCCGGCCACCGGCCGCCGGCCTTCTCGCCCTGGCCCGGCGGCTGGCGACGGGGACCGGGCCCCTCCTGGTCGGGCTCCTCCTGCTCCTGGCCTGGGGGCTCCGGCTCGATCTCCTCGACGCCCGCAATCTGAGCGGCGAGGAGGCCCGGCTCCTCTGGTTTGCCCGGACGCTGCCGCCCGATCTGGAGAGCGCGCTGGGCCGCGATCTCCAGAGCCCGCTTTTCGCCTGGGGGCTCTCCGGCTGGCTCTCGCTGGCCGGATCCGATCTCCTGGCGGCGCGGCTGCCGGCGGCCCTGGCCGGGCTGGTGGGCGTCGCCGCCCTGGTCCGGCTGGGCTGGTGGGCCGGTGGCCCGGCCCTGGGGCTGCTGGCCGGGCTCTTTCTGGCCCTGGCCCGGCCGCATCTCGGCTGGTCGCAGACGGTCGGCCCCCTGGCCCTGGCCGCGACCGTCTGGCTTCTGGGCTGGCTGCTCCTGCGCCGTCTTCCTGACCGGCCGGGGCGAGCCCTTCTGGGCTACGGCCTGGCCGGGGCGCTGGCGGTGGCCCTGGCGCCGCTCATGGTCGGTCCGGCGCTGGCCGGACTGCTGGGGGGGCTTCTCTGGGCGCTGGCCGGTGGGCGCGGCCCGAGGCCCCGTCTGGCCGTGGCCGGGTGGGGGCTGCTGGCCGCCGGCCTGCTCCTGGCCCCGCTGGGGGGGCTGGCCGGGGTCGGCTGGCTGCGGCTGGAGGGCGCGCCGGATGGGCGGAGCGGCTGGCGGGCCTTCGGCGACCTCTACGCCGCGCTCCTCACCCTGGGGCTCTCAGTCCGGATCGAGCAGGTCCGGGGGCTGGCCTGGGGGCTGGTGCTCCTGGCGCTGGCCGGGCTGGCGCTGGCCGGGCGCTGGCCGGGGGAAGAGCGGCGCCGGGTGCGGGGGCTGGCCGGCCTGGCGGTCCTGGCGCTGGGCGGGGCGGCCGCGCTCCTGGGAGTGCTCACCCAGGTGCCGGCCCTGCGGGCGCCGGTCATCACCGTCGAGACCTATCCCCTGGCCCTGCCGGGCTACGCCCTGCTCCTGGGGATCGTGGTCGTGGCCCTGCTCCGCCGCCTCCGGCCGGCCGGGCTGCTCCTGGCCCTGGGGCTGGCCGGCCTGAGCCTCTGGACGCTCGGCGACTACCGGGCCGGCCGGGTCGACCGCGACCATTTCCTCAGCCTGGGCCGGGCGCTTCTGGCCTACGCCCGGCCCGGCGAGGCCGTCGTCCTCTACCCCGAAAGCGACTGGCCGCTCTTTCGGGCCGCCGGCGCAGGACCGCTGCCGGTCCTGCACCTGGACGCCCGACCGCTCCCGGCGGCCGAGCGCCGGGCCGAGGTCCGGCGACTGCTGGCCTCGGGAGCGACCGGTCTCTGGGTGGTGGTCAACCCGGACGCGCCGGCGGTGGACCCGGAGCGGGTGGTCCTGGCCGAGCTGGGGCGTGTCTGGCCCCTGCGGGCGACCTTCACGTTCGGCTCCCGGCAGCTGCTCCTCTACGCGCCGGCGGGGCGCGATCTCGCGCTGGCCGCCGACTTCCGGCCGCTGGTCGAACGCCGGGAGACCGTTGCCCCGGGGCTCGTCCTCCTCGGCTACGACCAGGTGGTCCGGCGGGTGACGGCCGGGGAGCGGCTCACCCTGGTCCTCTACTGGCGGGTCGAGGCCGGCGGCACGGCCGTCCGGCGGCTGCGGCTGGAGCTGATCCAGGGCGAGGAGGTCCTGACCCAGCGGAGCCACCCTCTCGAGGCGGGGGCGGGCGGCCTGGTCCGCGACCAGTGGGATCTGGGAGTGCCGATCGGCGCGGGCGGCGAGGTCGCCTTTCGGCTGCGCCTCTTCGACGCCCAGGATCAGGAGGTCGCCCGGCTGGCCCTGGGCCGGCTGACTGTTGTCCCGGTCGGCCGGCCGCCGCGCCAGAGCGTCGGTCCGACTGGCCAGGAGCGGCGGGTCTACCTGGGCACCGAGATCGAACTGCGCGGCTTTGCCCTGAGTCCCGCTCTCGACCGGCCGCTGCCGCCGGGCGGTACGCTCGACCTCACGCTCTTCTGGCGGCCACTCCGGGTGCCGAGCGGCGATTACAACGTCTTCGTCCAGGTGCTCCGCCACCCGGCCGAGGCTGGCGCGCGCGACCGCGATCGTCTCTACGCCATCCGCGACCAGCGGCCGGTGGACGACACCTACCCGACCCTCTCCTGGGTGCCGGGCGAGGAGATCGCCGACCACTACCGGCTGACCCTGGACCCGGCGACGCCCCCGGGCCGCTACCGCCTCCTGGTGGGCCTCTACGACCGGGCCACCGGTCAGCGTCTCCCGGTCCGGGGCGAGGACGGGGCGGTCCTGGGCGACGCTCTCCCTCTGGTCGAGTTCCAGGTTGCCCCTTGAGGCCGGCCGTCCCCAACGCCCCGCAGTCCGGCCGGCCCACCCCCCATCGCCTGCGTGCTCTGCGTGGGGAAACTCGGGGCGGTCCAGGACGAGCACCCCGGTCTCGAGGCTGTCCCGGGCCTCGGCCATCCGCCGCCGGTGCTGCCGGATAGCGTCGTCCTCCCAGGCGCCGTCGCCGGTGGACTGCTGCCTGGCCTGAACGTTGCCTCCCACCAGGGCACGGGCCCTGGGTTTCGAAAGGCCCGTTGTCGTCCCCGGAATTTTTGTCCGAGAGCGAAGAGGCCGGGGCTCAGGCGGTCAGAGTCAGACCGATGACCGGGAGGTGGACAAGGGGAGATCGAACGGACTTTCTCTTAGCGTTCTTCTTCCAGTATGCTGCGCACATGTTGTAGCAGCAAAGGGATCCGCCGAACGAACGATGTCCCACAGGGTCGGGTTATCGATGGTGAAGTAGGCGTGGGCCAGAATATCCCGCAGCCCGGCGATGGACCGCCATTCCACCTCAAGATGGCGCTGGCGGAGATCTTCGGGCACTTTCTGGCCGCCTCGCCGATGACCTCCAGGTTGCGCACAACAGCGTCAAAGACGAGCTCATTGGCCACGAAATCCGAAAAATCCAGGCCCCTGGTGTAGCGCTGGACCTTTTCGCCGGCGTCAACGATGTCCTGGAGAAACAGCCGCCAGTCACGGGACATCGATAGCCTGCTTCTCGACCACTTCCCGGGCCCACGGTCTGAGGGCACCCTTCATCACCAGGTCGACCTTCCGGCCGAGCAGGGATTCCAGATAGAGTTTCACGGCCATGTACCCATCGAAGCCGGGGGCTTTTTCGAACTCCACCAGCAGGTCGATGTCACTTTCAGGTCCCAGCTCCCCACGGGCGGCGGAACCAAAAAGGGCGATGGAGCAAACCCCCATCTGGGTGAGTCTGTCTCGGTGCGCTTTGAGCCTTTGGAGGATCTCCTCACGGGTTATCGCGGCCACGCTTTCCCATCCACGACCGGGCTCAGGCGGCCCACGGGTCTTTCTGGCTTCACCCTAATTTTACCTCACCCAGTGGGGCCCTGCTGAGGAGTCGGGCATCCCGGCAGGGTGGACACCTGGGCGATTGGGGCCGGTCCGGCCGCTCGGTGAGAGCCTCTGCACCGGTCGAATCCGGAGAAGCACCGGGTCGGGGGTGGCCCGAATGCCCGTGCCAGCATAAGCAGAAGCCGGCCCTGCCGGGACGCTGGGGCGAGGCGGCCCGCTTGGGGCCTCTACACTGGTCCTCTCCGCAGAGGCCAGGCTCCGTTCCACACCGTTATCTCACACCGGCCCGGTGGACGGTTCTCAAACCATGCTCTTCACCGGCCGCCGACTGCCGGCGTGGGACACTCTGCCGACCGGGGCCGCCATGCGGCCTTGGAAACGTCCCTAAAGAATCGGCGGACACGACAATGCCCAAGGGGCGCGCACGCGTGAGCCGGGCGAGGTCATTGGAGGCCTTCGTGTCGTAGCGCCCCAGAATCGCGCGAGAGGAGCCACGCCCGCGTCCGCTCGACGGCCTCGGCGCGCGCCATAGCGCCTCCCGCCCGGCTCCACCAGCCTCTCCTCCCCGAGACGGCGGAGGTGGGGGGTGCGGCCGTGCGCCGCGGCGGCGCGGCCGCTCGCCCAGAAGGACGTTGATGGTCTGGACGAGCGGCCTGCAATCGTGCACGGCGGCTCCCGCGCTCCCAGCGTCGCGTCCGGTTTGAGGCGACCGCCCGGGTGGAGGCCCACCGCGTCCCCCACACGCACCGTGCCCCTGGCGCCGGCGGCCGGGCCCCGGCCGCTCCGCCCAGCGCCGCGCCGTCGCTGCCCAGCATGGCCCTGCGGCGGTAGATAGGCGCCTTCCCGGCCGCGCGCGGCTGGCCGGTGCGCGGGGGCGGATCGACCTCGGCCCGAAGGGGAGTGGGGACGCGCCAGATGGGCGGCAGTGCGTGGATGGCTCGTGGGACGTCGTGGCACGCGGCGCCATCCCGGTCACCAGATTTTGACCCATGATCTCCCTCCCGAAGCGCCCGTTTCGGTTCATAGCTGAGAAAGCGATCGTCTAGGGTAGTAGCCTGAACCGGCGCTGGCCAAAGGGGACGCGTCTCGGCCGGCGACGATGAAAGCCTTCGTCTCCGTGGCCATGACCCGATTGCTCTCAGGAGGCTAGCCGTGCGGCTCTTCGTACACCCCTGAGGCCGGTCGTTTGGGCCGGTCGTCCAGGATCGTCTCCGTCCGCCTTGCGCAGCCCGCCCGAGGGCCCGCCTGGTGCTGGGCGCGCCGCTCAATCAGCGTGGTTGAGATCTTCTGGCGGCCCGGCCGATGAGGCCGGGCCGCCCTCCTCTTTAGAATGCCCACCGAGGCCGGTGCGAGACCGGCCGCGATCACCGCCCACGGAAGGAGAGGCACGATGCCTGCGCGGTTGTCACGACGCTCGTTTCTGGTCGGGACCTTCGGTCTGAGCGCCGCCTGGCTGGCGGCGGTGGGCGGGTGCGCTCCGCCCCCGGCCACGCCCACTCCCCTGCCGGCGACGCCCACGCCGGTCGCCAGGGCCGGCCCGGCCCCGGGGGCGGCGGGCGTCATCAAGGTGGGTATCCTCCACTCGCTCAGCGGCACGATGTCGATCAGCGAGACCTCGGTCAAGGACGCCGAGATGCTGGCCATCGAGGAGATCAACGCCGCCGGCGGCGTGCTGGGGCAGAAGCTCGAGCCCATCGTCGAGGACGGCGCCTCGGACTGGCCGACCTTCGCCGAGAAGGCCCGCAAACTCCTGCAGCAGGATAAGGTGGCCACCGTCTTCGGCTGCTGGACCTCGGCCAGCCGCAAGGCGGTGCTGCCGGTCTTCGAGCAGTTGAACGGTCTGCTCTGGTATCCGGTGCAGTACGAGGGGCTGGAGGCCTCGCCGAACATCTTCTACACCGGCGCCGCCCCCAACCAGCAGATCGTCCCGGCGGTGGAGTGGCTGCTCAAAGAGGGGCGGACCCGGTTCTACCTTCTGGGCTCCGACTACGTCTTCCCCCGGACGGCCAACGAGATCATCAAGGCCCAGCTGGCCGCCGCGGGCGGGGTGGTGGTCGGCGAGGAGTACACGCCGCTCGGCCACACCGACTACAGCACGGTCATCACCAAGATCAAAACGGCCCGGCCGGACGTCGTCTTCAACACCTTAAACGGCGACTCCAATGTGGCCTTCTTCAAGCAGCTGCGAGACGCCGGCCTGACGGCCGACCGGCTCCTGACTCTTTCGGTCAGCATCGCCGAGGAGGAGGTGCGGGGCATCGGCCCGGAGGTGATGGTCGGGCATCTGGCGGCCTGGAACTACTTCCAGACGACCGACACGCCGGAGAACAAGCGGTTCGTGGCCGCCTACAAGCGCCGCTACGGCGAGGGCCGCGTCACCGACGACCCGATCGAGGCCGGCTATCTCGGCGTCTACCTCTGGGCCCGGGCCGTCGAGAGGGCCGGCGCGACCGAGGTCGCCCGGGTCCGCGAGGCCGCCCGCAACCTGGAGTTCGCGGCCCCCGAGGGCACGGTCAAGGTGCACGAGAAGAATCAGCACCTCTGGAAGCCGGTGCGGATCGGACGGGTCCGGCCCGACGGCCAGTTCGACGAGATCTGGAGCACGGGGAGCGCGGTCGAGCCCGACCCCTTCCTGGAGAGATATGCCTGGGCCGCCGCCCTCAAGAAGGGGCGCTGAGGGCTCGGGACGGCCGGGCAAGGGCGCCCGGCGGCCGGCGACGTCGCCGGCTATCCCGGCACATCGTTCGGAGGTCGACCGGTGGAGATCGTGCTGCTACAGGCCTTCAACGCCCTGAGCCTGAGTTCGATTCTGCTCCTCATCGCCCTGGGCCTGGCCCTCTCCTTCGGGCTGATGCGCGTCATCAACATGGCCCACGGCGAGTTCATGATGCTGGGCGCCTACACCGTCTACGTCCTCCAGCCGCTCTTCGCCCCGCTCGGCGGGCCGGCCCTGGGCCTCTACTTCGTGGCCGCTCTGCCCCTGGCCTTCCTGACGACGGCCCTCCTGGGGGCCGGACTGGAGCGGCTGGTGCTCCGCCACCTGGTCCACCGGCCGCTCGACACCCTCCTGGCGACCTGGGGGGTGGGGCTCGTGCTCCAGCAGGCGGCCCGCTCGCTCTTCGGCGCCCCCAACGTCCAGGTGACCAGCCCGGCCTGGCTGAACGGCGGCCTGGCCGTTCTCCCCGGGGTCCTGCTCTCGGCCAAGCGCCTGTTCATCCTCGGGCTGGTGCTGCTCTGCCTGGGAGCGCTGTTTCTCTACCTGTACCGCACACGGGGTGGGCGCCGGCTGCGGGCGGTCATGCAGGACCGGGAGATGGCGGCCTGCCTGGGGGTGCCCACCGACCGGGTGGACGCCCTGACCTTCGCCCTGGGCTCGGGCCTGGCCGGGGTGGCGGGCTGTGCCCTGACGCTGCTGGGGCCGATCGGCCCGACCCTGGGAACCTACTACATCGTCGACGCCTTTCTGGTGGTCATCCTCGGCGGGGTGGGCCAGTTGCTCGGGACCGCCCTGGCGGCCCTCACCGTCGGCAGTCTGAACACCCTGTTCGAGTTCGGCAGCACGGCCACCCTGGGCAAGGCGCTGGTCTTCGTCCTGGTGATCGTCTTCCTGCAGTGGCGGCCGGCCGGGCTGCTGGCCGTGCGGGCGCGTTAGGAGGGATGGGATGTGGGCTGACCGCTGGACGGCGCTGGCCCCAACGCTGCTGGTGAGCGCCGGCCTCCTGCTGCTGGGGGCGCTGGCGCCGCTGGGGCTGAGCGATTTCCGGCTGAGCCTCCTGGCCAAGTTCCTGACCTGGGCCATCGTGGCCCTCAGCCTGGATCTCCTCTGGGGGTACGCCGGCCTCCTCAGCCTGGGGCACGGCGTCTTCTTCGGGCTGGGGGCCTACGCCATGGCGATGTACCTGAAACTGGAGGCGGCCGGCAGCGATCTTCCCGATTTTATGGCCTGGAGCGGGCTGCGGGCGCTGCCCTGGTGGTGGGAGCCGTTCCGCCAGCCATGGGTGGCCTTGCCGGCGGCCGTCCTTCTGCCGATGGGGCTGGCCGGTCTTTTGGGGTATCTCGCCTTCCGCAGCCGGGTGCGCGAGGTCTACTTCGCCCTGATCACCCAGGCCCTGGCCCTCATCGCCACGATCCTGCTGGTCGGCCAGCAGCCCTACACCGGGGGCACCAACGGCATCACCAACTTCCGCACGGTGCTGGGCCTGCCCCTGGCCGCGCCGTCGGTCCGGCTGGGCCTGTATGCCCTCACCCTCCTGGCCCTGGTGGGCTGCTACCTCTTCTGCCGGGCGCTGACCGGCAGCCGGCTCGGCTGGCTGCTGGTGGCGCTGCGCGATAACGAGGGGCGTCTGCGCTGCCTGGGCTACGATGTGGTCTGGCTCAAGACCCTGGTCTTCGCCCTCTCGGCCGGCATGGCCGGGCTGGCCGGGGCGCTCTTTGTCCTGCACGTCGGGATCATCTCGCCGGCGCTGGTCGGGGTGGTCCCCTCGCTGGAGATGGTGATCTGGGTGGCGGTCGGGGGACGGGGAACGCTCAGCGGCCCGATCGTGGGGGCGGTGCTGGTCAACGCCGCCAAGAGCGGGCTGAGCGAATCGTTCCCGGAGGTCTGGCAGTTCTTCCTGGGGGCGCTCTTCGTGGGGTGCGTGCTCCTCTTCCCGGAGGGCCTGGCCGGCGCCCTGCGTCGGGTGGCCGCGCGCGGATGGGCGCGGGCGCCGGTGCCGCGCCTGCCGCGGGCGCAGCGCCCGGCCCGGGAGGCGCTCCCGTCGCTCGAGGGGGAGGCCTGAGATGGCGCCGGTCCTGGTCTGCGAGCGCCTGGTGGTGGAGTTCGACGGCTTCACCGTCCTGGACGGGCTGGACTTCACGCTGGAGGCGGGCGAGCTGCGCTTCCTCATCGGCCCCAACGGGGCGGGCAAGACCACCCTGCTCGACGTGATCGGCGGCCAGACCCACCCCCGCGCCGGACGGGTGCTCTTCCGGGGCCAGGCGCTGACCCGCCGGCCGGAGCACGCCATCGCCCGCCTGGGCGTCGGGCGCAAGTTCCAGACCCCGGCGGTCTTCCCGTCGCTGACGGTCTGGGAGAACGTGGCCGTCGCCGCCCTGGGCCGGGCCGCCGGCGGGGGATGGCGGGGGGACCGGGCGCTGACGGCGCGGGTCGCGCGGGCCCTGGAGCGGGTCGGGCTGGCCGAGCGGTCCGGCGTCCGGGCGGGGAGGCTGGCCCACGGCGAGAAGCAGTGGCTGGAGATCGCCATGGTCCTGGTGCAGGACCCGGCGGTCGTGCTCTTCGACGAGCCGGTCGCCGGGATGACCCACGAGGAGCGCGAGCGCACCGGGGCGCTCCTCACCGCCCTGGCCGGCGCCCACACCGTGCTGGTCGTCGAGCACGATATGGAGTTCGTCCGCCAGTACGCGCGGCGGGTGACGGTCCTGCATCAGGGGCGGGTCCTCTGCGAGGGGCCGCTGGCCGTGGTGCAGAGCGACCCGCGGGTGCGGGAGGTCTACCTCGGACGGGACCACCGGGAGGGCGACTGATGCTGCGGCTGGAAGGGGTGACCGTCGGCTACGGCGAGAGCCCGGTCCTGACCGGGGTCGATCTGATGGTCGGGAGCGGTCAGGTGGTCTGCCTGATGGGGCGTAACGGGGCGGGCAAGACGACCCTCCTCAAGACGGTGATGGGGGTGCTGCGGCCCTGGGCCGGGCGGATCTGGCTGGAGGGGGTCGAGGTGACCGCCTGGCCTCCTCCGGCCCGGGCCCGGGCCGGGATCGGCTATGTCCCCCAGGGGCGGGGGATCTTCCCCTACCTCACCGTCCACGAGAACCTGCTCCTGGGGCTGGAGGCCGCTTCCCACCGGGAGCCTGCGGCCGTCGCCGAGATGTACGCGCTCTTCCCCGCGCTGGCGGCCCACCGGGAGCGGCTGGCCGGGCGGCTGAGCGGGGGCCAGCAGCAGCAGCTGGCCCTGGCCCGGGCCCTGGTCCGGCGGCCCCGCCTCCTGCTCCTGGACGAGCCGACCGAGGGGATCCAGCCGTCGATCGTGGCCGAGATCCGGGACCTGCTTCTCGCCCTGCGGGCCCGGCGGGCGGTGACCGTGCTGCTGGTCGAGCAGTTCCTCGACTTCGCCCGGGCGGTGGCCGACGCCTACTACATCCTGCACCAGGGGCGGGTCGTGGCCCACGGCCCCATCGCGGCGCTGACCGAGGCGGTCGTCCACGCCCATCTGGCGGTCTGACACAGTGGTGAGGGGGGACGATGCTCTGGCTGACACCACGCGAACAGGAGAAGCTGCTGATCTATCTCGTCGCCGACCTGGCCCGCCGGCGGCGGGCCCGCGGGCTGCTCCTCAACGGCGCCGAGGCCACGGCCCTCATCGCCGAGGCCATCCTGGAGGGGGCGCGCGAGGGGCGCAGCGTCGCCGAGCTGATGGACCTGGGGCGCCGGGTCGTGACCCGCGACCAGGTGATGCCCGGGGTGGCCGAGATGCTGGAGGTGGTCCAGGTCGAGGCGACCTTCCCCGACGGCACCAAACTGGTGACCTGTCACCAGCCCATTGTCTAGGAGGTTTGGCGTGATGGCCCACTACTTCCCCTATCGCCTCGCCGACACCCCGATCTCCCTCGACGCCGGCCGGCCGCGCCGGCGGCTGGTGGTCAGAAACACCGGCGACCGGCCGATCCAGGTCGGGTCGCACTTTCACTTCTACGAGGTCAATCCGGCCCTGGTCTTCGACCGGGCGCAGGCCCGGGGGATGCGGCTGGACATCCCGGCCGGGACGAGCGTCCGCTTCGAGCCCGGCGAGGAGCGCGCGGTCACGCTGGTGGCCATCGCCGGGGCCGATCCGGCCGCTCTCCGTCACGCCCGGCGCGATCCCCTGGCCGGGGAGGTGTCCGATGCAGATCCCGCGGCGCCAGTACGTTGAGCTCTACGGTCCGACCGTCGGGGACCGGGTCCGGCTGGCCGACACCGACCTCTGGCTGGTCATCGAGCGCGACGCCACCGTCTACGGCGAGGAGCTGGTCTTCGGCGGCGGCAAGACCGTCCGCGACGGGATGGGCCAGTCGACCCGGACCAGCGCCGAGGGAGCGCTGGACCTGGTCATCACCAACGTCATCGTGGTCGACCCGGTCATCGGGGTGGTCAAGGCCGACATCGGCATCAAAGAGGGGCGGATCGTCGGGCTGGGCAAGGCCGGGAACCCGGCGACGATGCCGGAGGTCCACCCGCGGCTCGTCGTCGGGCCGGGGACCGAGGTCATCGCCGGCGAACACCTCATCGCCACTCCCGGGGGCATCGACACCCACGTCCACCTGGTCTGTCCGCAGCAGGTCTGGGAGGCGCTCTCCAACGGCCTCACCACCCTCATCGGCGGGGGGACCGGGCCGGCCGACGGCACCAACGCCACCACCTGCACGCCCGGGCCCTGGAACATCGGGCGCCTGCTCCAGGCCATCGAGGCCTTTCCGGTCAACTGGGGGCTGCTGGGCAAGGGGAACTCCTCCCGTCCGGCCCCCCTGGTCGAGCAGATCCTGGCCGGCGCCTGCGGCCTCAAGATCCACGAGGACTGGGGGGCGACCCCGGCCGTCATCGACTGCGCCCTGCGGGTGGCCGACGAGTACGACGTCCAGGTGGCCATCCACACCGACACTCTGAACGAGGCGGGCTTCCTGGAGGAGACGATCGCCGCCATCGCCGGGCGGACGATCCACACCTACCACACCGAGGGGGCCGGCGGCGGCCACGCCCCGGACATCATCCGCATCGCCGGCGAGCCGAACGTCCTCCCCTCCTCGACCAACCCGACCCGCCCCTACACCGTCAACACGCTGGCCGAGCACCTGGACATGCTCATGGTCTGCCACCATCTGAACCCCGCCGTGCCCGAGGACGTGGCCTTCGCCGAGAGCCGCATCCGGGCCGAGACCATCGCCGCCGAGGACGTCCTGCACGACCGGGGCGTGCTCTCGATGTACTCCTCGGACTCCCAGGCCATGGGCCGCATCGGCGAGACCTTCACCCGGCTCGTCCAGACCGCCGACAAGATGAAGCGCTGCACCGGACCGCTGCCCGAGGACCCGCCGGGGGCCGACAACGCCCGGGTGCTGCGCTATCTGGCCAAACTGACGATCAACCCGGCCCTGGCCCACGGCATCGCCCACGAGGTGGGGTCGCTGGAGCCGGGCAAACTGGCTGACATTGTCCTCTGGCCGATCCAGAGCTTCGGCGCCAAGCCCAAACTGGTCCTCAAGGGGGGCCTCATCGCCTGGGCGCTGATGGGCGACCCCAACGCCTCGATCCCCACCCCCCAGCCGGTCCTCTACCGGCCGATGTTCGCGGCCTACGGGCGGGCCCTGGCCACGACCAGCGTCACCTTCCTCTCCCAGGCGGCGCTGGCGGCCGGGGTGCCGGAGCGGCTGGGGCTCCAGCGCCGGTGCGTGGCGGTCCGGGGCTGCCGGACGGTCAGCAAACGCGACCTGGTCCGCAACAACGCCTGCCCCCGGATCGCGGTCGACCCCGAGACCTATGCGGTCTGGGTGGACGGCGAACGGGTGACCGTTCCCCCGGCCGAGCGGTTGCCCCTGACCCAGCTCTACTTCATCGTCTGAGGGAGGGATCCGTGCTCATCCGGCATCTGGTCGAGCGTCAGAACGTCGACCCGGCCGGCTGCGTCCGCGACCCGCGGGCCATCCGGCACGGGCTGATCGTCGGGCGGCGGGTGGCGGCGCTGGCCGGCCCCGTCGACCCGGCGACGCACCTGAACCGCGATTTCCCCGGGCACCGGGCCGACGTCTGCATCGTGGTCGAGGCGTTCGTCATCGGGGCGCCGGTCGTGCTGGCGGGCGACGGCTTCGCCACCGCCCGGGTGGCGCCCGCGGCCCTGGCCCCGCTGGGGCCGGTGGACCTCGCGGCCCGCCGCCGGGCCTGGGCGGCGGTGGCCCGGCGCGGGGGGAGCGGCCGTGGCTGACCGGCTGACCGACCTGGCGGCCCTGCTGGCCGCCCTCCAGATCGGCGACTCGGCCTTCCCGACCGGCGGCTACACCCAGTCGCACGGCCTGGAGGCGGCCGTCGCCATCGGCCGGGTGCGGGACCTCCCGACCGCCGAGGCGTACCTGCACAGCCTCCTGGCCGGCGTGGTCGGACCGACCGACGTGGTCGCCCTGGTCCACGCCGCCACGGCGACCGACCTGGGGACGGTCGTGGCCATCGACCGGGCGCTCTTCGCCCGGAAGCTGGCCCGGGAGCCCCGGCAGGCCAGCCAGCGGGCCGGACGGGCCCTGCTGGCCGTGCTGCCGGCCCTGGGCGTCCCCTCGCCGCTTCTCCGGGCCTACGCCGAGGCGGTCCGGTCGGGGCGGACGCCGGGGGTGCAGCCGGTGGCCTTCGGGCTGGTCGCCGGCTGGCTGGGGCTCGACCCGGCCGTGGCCGCCGCCGTCTATCTCCACAGTCTTCTTTTGAGCGGCGTCGGGGCCCTGGGCCGGCTGCTGCCGGTGGACCACCTCGCCCTCCAGGGGCTGGTCCGGCGGGCCCACCCGCTGGTCCAGACCGTGGTCGCCCGGGCCCTGGCCACCCCCTGGCGGCGGATGGCGACGAGCGCCCCCGAGGTCGAGATCCTGGCCATGGTCCACGAGCGCACGCTCATGCACGCCTTTGCCACCTGAAGCGGGAGGGGAGCGATGACCAGACTGTTCCGCGTCGGGGTCGGCGGGCCGGTGGGCTCAGGCAAGACGGCGCTGGTCGAGCGGCTGGTGCCGGCGCTGCTCGCCCGCGGGCTCTCGGTCGCCGTCATCACCAACGATATCGTGACCCAGGAGGACGCGCGGCACGTCCGGCAGACGCTGCAGGGGATCCTGGACCCGGACCGGGTGGTGGGGGTCGAGACCGGCTCCTGCCCCCACGCCGCGGTCCGCGACGATCCGAGCATGAACCTGGCGGCCGTGGCCGAGCTCCAGGCGCGCTTCCCCGACCTCGACCTCCTCCTGCTGGAGAGCGGCGGGGACAATCTGACCCTCACCTTCAGCCCGGCCCTGGTGGACTACTACGTCTACGTCGCCGACGTGGCCGACGGCGACAAGATCCCCCGCAAACGCGGCCCCGGCCTCATCCGGGCCGACCTCCTGGTCATCAACAAGGTCGACCTGGCCCTCTACGTCGGCGCCGACCTTAAGCGGATGGCCCGCGAGGCCTTGGAGGTCCGGCAGGGCCGTCCCGTCCTCTTCACCAACTGCCGGACCGGCGAGGGGGTCGCGGCGGTGGTCGAGGCCCTCCTGGCGGCCCGGCAGGCCCGCGGGGTGGCGTGTTGACCGGTGGGGCGGTCCCGGCGGGACGGGCGTCGCTCGTCCTCGACTGCGCGGTGGTGGCCGGACGCACCCGGCTCGTCCGCCAGCGGCCCAGCCCTCTCCTCCGGGCCCTGGCGACCTTCGGACGGGCGGAGGGGCTGACGGGCAGCGTCCCGGACGGGCCGTCGCCGCTCGAGCTGATGCTGGTGACGCTGGGGCCGGGGCTGCTGGCCGGGGACCGCTGGTCGGCGCGGATCCGGGCCGGGCCGGGGGCGCGGGTGCGCCTGACCACCCAGGGGGCCACCCGCGTCCACGGGGCGGCGGACGGCCGCCGGACGACCGTCGTCCTCGGGCTCCGGGCGGCGCCGGGAAGCGTCCTGGAGTACTGGCCGGGGCCGACGATCCTCTACCGCCAGGCCAGCCTGGACCAGCTGGTGGTGCTGCGCGCGGCGCCGGGGGCGCTCGTCGTCGTCCGCGATCTCCTGGTCCCCGGACGCCTGGCCCGGGGGGAGGCCTTTCAGTTCCGCGCCTACACCGCCCGTCTGGTCGGCTCCGTGGGGGAGGGCGGCCCGGTCTTCGACGACGCCCTGCGGCTCGGGCCGGAGGATCTGGCGCCGCCTCTGGCCATCGGCCGGTTCGGGCCCTGGCCGGTGCTGGGGACGCTCCTGGTGGTTGCGCCGGGGGCGCCGGTGGACCCGCTGGCCGACGCGGTCGCCGCGGCGCTCCCGCCGCCAGGGGCCTGTCTGGCCGGCGTCACCGTTTTACCCGGTGCGATCGGGCTTCTCTGTCGCCTCCTGGGGCCGACGGCCGCCGCGGTCGCGGCCGTCCTGGAGCGGGCGCGGCGGGCTCTCGTCGGCCGGGCGTCACTCGACGAGGTGGGACGGCAGGGTCAGGCGCCGGCCGCTCTGTCGCTGGCGGGCCCAGGTGCCGAGGAAGACCAGGGCGAAGAGGAGGGTGGCCACCAGCACGATGGTGGCCCCGGAGGCCACATCGAGGTGGTAGCTCAGGTAGAGCCCCACCAGACCGCACAGCGCCCCCAGGACGGTTGAGAGCAGGACCAGCCGGTCGAAGTGGTGGGTGAGGAGCCGGGCCGTCACCGCCGGGATGACCACGCTGGCGGCGATGAGGGTGGCCCCCAGCACCTGCAGGGCGGCGATGACCGTGCTGGCCAGGACCAGGGAGAGGCCCGCCTCCAGCCGTCCGACCGGCAGCCCGGAGGCGGCGGCGACCTCGGGGTCGAAGAGGACGAAGAGGAGGGGTTTGTAGGTGAGGAGGAGGAAGAGCCCGCTTATGACCGCCACCCCGCCGATGACCCAGAGATCGCGCTCGGTCACCCCCAGGATGTTGCCGAAGAGGGCCGCCTCGAAGTTGCGGGTGAACTGCCGGGTCCGGCTGAGGATGGCGACGCCCAGGGCGAAGCTGGCGGTGGTGACGATGCCGATGGCGGCGTCGGCCCCGATCGCCCGCCGGCGGGCCACCAGGCCGATGAGGAGAGCCGCCAGGAGCCCCCAGAGGCCGGCCCCCAGGTAGAAGTCGACGCGGAGGGCGAAGCTGACCACCGCCCCCCCGAAGACGGCGTGGGCCAGCCCGTGGCCGATGTAGCTCATCCGCCGCAGGATGATGTAGGGACCGATGAGCCCGCAGAGCCCCCCGACCAGCAGGGCCGCCAGCAGTCCCCGCCGGAAGAACTCGAACTGGAGCGGCTCCAGCAGCCAGCCGCTCACGACCGCCGCTCCCCGGAGAGGGCCGGCGTCGGGGGCCAGCCGTCGGCCACCAGGCGCCGGTCCCCGTGCTCGACCACGAGGAGATCGGCCCCGTAGGTCCGGCGCAGGACCGCCGGGGTGAGCACCGCCGCCGGCGGCCCCTGGGCGATGATCCCGCGGTTGAAGCAGACGAGGAAAGGCAGGTGGGCGGCGACCGCGTTCAGGTCGTGGGTGGTCAGGAGGATCGTGAGCCCCTCCCGCTGGAGGTCCAGGAGCAGGTGCAGGATCTCGTGGCGGGCGGCGATGTCCACCCCGCTGGTCGGCTCGTCCAGCAGCAGCAGCCGGGGCTGGCGGATGAGGGCCCGGGCCAGGAAGACCCGCTGCTGCTGGCCGCCGGAGAGGTCGGCGATGTGGCGGTCGGCCAGGGCGGCCAGGCCCAGCCGCTCCAGGATGGCCCGGGCGGCCCGCCGGTCCTCCCGCCGCGGCCAGGGACCGGGCCCGCCCTCCAGCGCCCGCCCCATCAGCACCACCTGTTCGACCGTCACCGGAAACGTCCAGTCCACCGTCTCCACCTGGGGCACGTAGCCGATGGGCAGTGCCCGCCGCCCCCGCACCGGCTGCCCCAGGACCCGCACCTCGCCGGCCAGGACCGGCGCCTGCCCCAGGATCGCCTTGAGCAGCGTGGTCTTACCGGCGCCGCTGGGGCCGACCACGCCGACGAACTGACCGGGGGCCAGGGCGAGGTCCACCCCCTGGAAGAGCGGCCGTCCGTCGTAGCCGCAGGCCAGCGACCGCAGTTCGACCAGAGGCGCCGTCATGGCTCCGCGCGGTCCGGGATGTTGCGCGGGTCGATGTCTTTGAAGGCCTCGACCTGCCCGCCCAGGGCGGCCACCATCGTCCGCAGGTTCTCCAGCATCATCCCGACGTAGGTGTGCTGGGGGTCGTCCGGCCCGCCGGGCAGGGTGTCGTCGCTTAAGGTGTCGATGTAGCGGACGCCGGTCTCCCGGCCGATCTGCTCCAGGACCTTGCTGGGGAAGACCTCGGAGCCGAAGATGGCCGGCACCCTCTCGCGCCGGATCTGGGCGATGAGGGCGGCCACCTCGCGCGGCGAGGGCTCGCTGAAGTCGGCCGGCTGGATGGCCCCGATGACGGTGAAGCCGTAGCGCCGGGCGAAGTAGGCCCAGGAGTCGTGGTAGGTCAGGAGTTTGCGCTGCTCCGGCGGAATGGTCGCGACCGCCTGGCGGATGGCCCGGTCGAGCTGGTCGAGGAGGGCGGCGAAGCGGGCGGTGTGGCGGGCGTAGACCTCCCGGTGGGCCGGGTCGAGCTGGCTCAGGGCGTCGCGGACCAGCTCGGCGTAGCGGCGGGCGTAGTGCGGATCCATCCAGAGGTGGGGGTTGGGGTCGCCTTTCTCTTTGGGGAACGAGAAGTCGAAGATCCACTCGTCGCGGCTGATGGTGTGGTCGCCGAGTTTGAGGATCACCGCCCCCGGTTTCTTGGTGGCCTCGGCCAGTTTCTCAGTCGGCACCTCGAGATGCAGGCCGTTGAGGACGATGAGGTCGGCCTCGGCCAGGATCTTGGCGTCGGAGGGGGCTGGCTCGAAGGTGTGCGAGTCGGCTCCCTCGGGGATGAGGCCGTGGAGGTCGATGTAGGGGCCGCCGACGTTGTAGACGATGTTGGTGAGAGGGGCGACCGTGGTCACCACCTTCAGACGCCGGACCACGGTCGGGGTGGGCGCCGGCGTGGCCGTCGGGGCCACGGTCGGCGCGGCACCCGCCGTCGGGGTGGGCGAGGGAACGGCCGTCGGCGGTGGCGAGGGGGCCGCCGGAGCGCAGCCCAGAAGGAGCAGCCCCAGCAGAAGACCGAGGCCAGACCACCGGCGAAGAGGCGGGAAAACCACCCGGAGACGTCGCACGCTCACCCTCCCCCGGGCAGCGGCCGGCCCTGGCAGGCCGGGCAGCGGCCCTGGACTGTCACGCTCAGCCGCTGGACCTGAAAACCGTGGCGCTCGGCCAGGGCGGTCCGCAGCGGCTCGAGGAGCGCGTCGTCGAAATGCAGAACGGCCCCGCAGCCCTGGCAGCGGAAGTGGCCGTGGTCCGGCCGGCCGGCCGGTTCGTAGAAGCGCCGGCCGGCTCCCAGGTCGCAGACGGCCACCAGCCCCAGGCTGACGAAGAGGTCGAGCGTCCGGTAGACCGTCGAGAGGTCCACCGTGGGGTAGCGGGCCTGGAGGGCGGCGTGGACCTCCTCGGCCGACAGGTGCCGGCCGGCCGTCTCCAGCACCTCCAGGACCAGCAGCCGCTGGGGGGTGGCCCGGTAGCCCCGGGCCTTGAGAACCTGCCGCACGCGCGTACAATGGGGCATGGGAGACCTTCCGGCCGAACGTTGGCTGGTGCAAATCTACTGCAGGAGCGAACCGGTGTCAAGAGGGGTCGTCTTCTGGGAGTTCGCCGGGGTGCTGGCCGAGCGCCGGGAGGACTGGCCGGCGCTGGTGGAGGCCGTCCTGCGCGAGCAGGCGCCGACCGTCCCGCTCCGCCAGCCGGCCCTCCAGGCCTTCCTCGAGACCGTCTTCCCCTGGGGCCGGCCCCATGAGCCCCACCCCGACTGGACGGCGGCCGACTGGTGGGCGGCCCTGGCCCGGCGGCTGGCGCTGGCGGCCCGGGTGGCCGGGGCCCCGGACCTTCCCGGGGAGCGGCTGGCCGCAGCGCTCCGGGCGCGCTACGGCGACCCGCGGGCCTGGGGGCTCTACCCCGACGCCGCCCCGATGCTGGCCTATCTCCTCAGCCGGGGCTGGCGGAACGTCGTCTTCGCCAACCAGACGCCCGACCTGCCCGACCTGGTGGCAGCGCTGGGGCTTGCCCCCCTGGTTGCGGCGGTCCTGCCCTCGGCCGCCCTGGGCTACGAGAAACCGCACCCGGAGAGCTACCGCCGGGCTCTGGCGGCGGTCGGCCCGGCGCCGGCCGCCTGGCTGGTCAGCGCCAGCCTCGGCGACGTCCTGGGGGCCGAGCGGGCCGGCCTCCCGGCGATCCTGGTCCGCCGGGACGACCCCCGGGCCCCGCGCTTCAGCCCGACGCTCCGCGATGTCATCGATATCATCGTGGACGACGCCTGCCGGTGAAGCCATCCCTGGACGCTGGCGTGGAGCGGGGGCGCCGTCGCCGGCTCTTGTGCCACCCGGTCCGGCCCGCGTATACTGGGGCCGACCGCGCGGGAGAGGGGATGTTCGCCGACCGTCTGGCCCGCCTGGCCCGGGCCCTGGCCGACCATCAGGCCGACGCCTACCTCAGCGCCAGCCCGGTCGACCTCCGCTACTTCACCGGCTGCGCCGAGCCGGCCGGCTTTCTCCTCGCCCAGCCGGGGCGGCCGCCCCGGCTGCTCGTGCGCCTCTCGGCCGCCCGGCACGCCGCCGAGACCGCCCCCGGAGCCGAGGTCGTTCCCTACGCTCTGACCGAGACCCCCGAGGCCCGTCTGGCCGCTCTTCTCCGGGAGGGCGGCCTCCGGCGGGTGGCCTGGGATGGGCTGAGCGCCCGAACGCTCCTGGCTCTCCAGGCGGCCCGGCCCGAGGTGCTCTTCCTCCCGGCGCCGGACCTCTCGCCGCGTCTGCGGCGCCGTAAAGAGCCGACCGAGGTCGCCTGTCTGCGCCAGGCCGCCCGGATCGCCGACGAGGCCATGCTCCTGGCCCTCGCGGCGGTCCAGGCCGGGGTGAGCGAACTCAGCGTCGCCGGGGTCTGCGAGGGCGCCGCCCGCCGTCTGGGGGCCGACGGGGCCATGGGGCCGACCCAGGTCAAGAGCGGGCCACGGGCGGCCTGCCCCGACGCCCCGGCCAGCGCGGCCCCCATTCTCCCCGATACCATCGGCTACATCGACATCGCCCTCCGCTACCAGGGCTATCGCGGGGATCTCACCCGGGCCTTTGTCATCGGTGAGCCGCCGGCGTCCCTGTGGCGGCTGGTGGAGACGGTGGACCGGATCCAGCGGCAGGCCCGGGCCATGGTCCGACCCGGCGTGGCCTGCCGGGACCTCGACGCCGCGGTCCGGCGGCTCTGTGCCGAGGCCGGCTACCCCGAGAACCCGCCGCACCACACCGGCCATGGGCTGGGGCTGGGGGGCGACCTCCCCCGGCTGGTCCCCACCAGCCCGGACGTCCTGGAGGAGGGCGACATCATCACCCTCGAGCCCGGCCTCTACCTCCCCGGGTGGGGCGGCGTGCGCCTCGAAGAGGTCCTGATCGTCCGGGCGAGCGGGGCCGAGATTCTGAGCCAGGCTCCCCGCCTCACCGCCGTCGCCTGAGCGCCCTCTGGACCGGGGCTGGCCGACGGCCGGCGCACGGCCCTCTCCCTCCAGAGGGCCAGCGCCAAATGGCCAGTCTTTTCTCCCCCAAAATGGCCAGGCCAGGGCCTTGAGCCCCGGCCGCCGTTCCCTCTACGATGCCCATGACCGATCTTTCCGCCAGGTGCCCGGTCGGACCCCTGTTATTGTCAACCGACCGGGCGATCGGGCGGCAGAGGTGGAGGGGATTGAGGCGACGGTGGACTCTCTGGGGGCTGGTGGTGCTCGGACTTCTGCTCTCTCCCGGCCAGGCGGCGGCCGGCCAACCGGCTCGCAATGCCAGCGACCTTGTTCTGAGTTACGAGGCACGGAGCGGCTATCCTCCCTGGGAGTGCTACCACGAGGACTCCTTTCACACCCGGCTGTGGATGGGCGATCTGCCGCCGGGCGGGCGGTTCGTGGTGACCCTTCCATTCTGCACCTTTGAGCAGTATCCCAGCGGGCCGGGAGGTGCGGGGTTCCTCATGGCCGTGGTCGGGCGGGGTGACCTGGTGCTCTGGGCGGTCGCCCCTCCGGGACGGTCTTGCCGGCTCACCTGGTCGCCCGGGACCGGAGCCGCCTGGAGCTCCGGCGCTGCGTCGTTCAGCCGGTCTTCGACGCCACTCTGCAGATCGACGTCGGCACCATTGAGCCCGGCCGCTGGACGGTGGTCCTGGAGAACCAGGGGGAGCGACCGGCTCGCGATCTGACCCTCCAGGTCGAGGTCAACCAGGCGGTCTCGGCCTGGCAGGAGGCGGTCTGTCCTTCTCAGGATTGGAATTTCACGCCCTGAGAAAAACCCGGGGGCCACGCTCAGTGTGGCCCCCGGGTGACCGCCAGACCGCCGGTCGGGCTACTTGGGGATCTTATCGCTTTCGGTATAGGTGCCGGCCGGGAGATCGCCGAAGGTGCCGTTGTCGGACAGGTTGGTCGGAAAGGCGGCGCAGAGATCCTGCGCGCTCACACCCTTACCGCTGAGGCTCGAGGGCACGGCGCTGATGGTGGTCTTGGTAGTGGCGCCGAGCGTCACCTGGCTCTCGACCAGTGTGTTGGTGTCCTGGTTGCAGACGATAACGATCTTCTTGAAGAGCTGCCGGTTGCCGAAGTGGTTGTCGGTGTCCTGCTGGCCTGAGGTCAGGGTTATGCTGTACCCCTTGCCGCCGCCGTGGGCGCTGCAGTCGGCGCCGGTGGTCGGGAAGGTTTGGGTCCAGCCGGGCTGCAGCGTCTCGCAGACGGTGTAGGTGCCGGGCGGCACGGTGAACGAGTAGGCGCCGGTGCTGTCGGTGGTGGCGTGCTGGTGGACGCTATTCCCCCGGCCGTCGGTGCCGAAGAGGTGGATCTCCCACCCGCTCAGACCGGCCTCGCCTGCATCCTGGGTGCCGTTGGCGTTCAGGTCGTTGAACTTCCGGCCGCTCTTGGTGGCGTTCTGGAAGTTGCCGAATTTGACCGTCACCGTGCCGGCCAGGCCCAGGGTGACACTCTTGCAGTTGGTGCCATCACCGGGATCGCTAGTGATCCAGCCGGACTGGGGCACCTCGCAGACCCGGTAGGTGCCCGGCGTGAGGTTTGCGAAGGTGACGTTGCCGCCGCTGTCGGTCGTCCCGGAGCGCTCGCCCTGGTCCAGGGCGCCGTTGTTGTTGGCGTCCAGGAAGATGGTCCAGCCGCTGAGCGCCGGCTCGCCGGTGTCCTCCTGGCCGTTGCCGTTGCGATCGTGATACTTGTGGCCGGTGATGCTGGCGCAGACGTTGAAGGGCGTGGGGCCGGCGAAGTCGTGCAGAGTGGCCGTGAGCGACTGCGAGGAGCGGGTCTCGGCCAGAAACCGGGTGACGCAGATGTTCTGGCCGAAGATCGCCGTCACATCGATGCCGCCCTCGAAGAAGCCGCCGGCCGGGAAGATACCGGGTGGACCGGACTTGGGGGTGTAGGCCCAGGGAGCGGTGGTGGGGCTGCTGTTGACTGTGGCGCAGGCGTCGTCGCCGCTGCCGACTGTTGTGCAGTCGGCGTTGGTGCCCGAGAACTTGAGGTTGAGGGCACCGTCCGAGCCCCCGGAGCCGACCCATTCATAGACCTGGATGGTCGGCACGGTGCCGCCCTGGGTGAAGGTGCTCAGAATAAGGAAATCGCCGACCTGGTGGGTGCCGCTGAAGGTGCCATCGGGGTTGAGCCCCACCGGGTTCTGGAAGAACCAGAAGCCGACGTTGGCGTTGCCGTCGGTGGCGAAACGGTCCATGCCAAAGTAGATGATGAGGTGACCGGCCTTGGGGCCGCTGGGGACGATGTAGGCGGCGGCATAGGCGTTGGTGATCTCGTCCTTGTCGGGGATGCCGCCCTTGGTGGCGCTGTACCGCCACTTCGGAATATCCTCAGTGTCCTTGCTGCCCTGGGTGAAGTAGGTGGCGTCAGGTGGTTTGTCGACGGTGATACCGGTGAAGGCAACCTTATTTCCCCCACCACCATACAGCGTGGCCCAGTCGTCGCCGGCCACGGACGACTCGTCCGTGGCGTTGCCGTCCAGCTCGAAGAGCCCGAGGTCGTGGACGGCCAGCGCCTGGACAACGGCGATGATCGTCAGGACGGTGACCAGCCCGCCGATCACCGCCCCGCGCCAGGCCCGCCACCGGCGCCGGAGATTAAATCGTGCCAACATCGCTCATCCTCCTCTAAGAGCTCCTGACTCGCTGAGCGTCATGGGGACGGCCAGAAACAGCGCGGCATAGCCTGACTCCTCTCCCCGGATCAGAGGGTCGATGATCTCGCTGGTCTCCGCATTGGCCCGATTGGTGGCTGTCTGGTCGCAAGGATCGGTTTTCCGCTGGTGACCTCCTCTCCCTGCAGCCATCCCCAGACCAGGGATCCGGTCGGAAGGGGTAAGTGTCGGCGGGGGACTCCGGAGAGGGGTGGTGGTCGGGGGAAATGTCTGTGGCCGCAGTGTTCTTGAAGGTATCTTCCGGCCGGCGCCGGGTCCCCGTCATGAGCACGGACACTCATTTTCTGTCCCTGGCCGTGCCGGATCGTGACAGTCGCAGTACGGTCCGGGGGGTGGGTGGATACTCCCGGTGAGGGAACGTACGATAGAGGGTGGATACCCGTCTTTGCCGGGTATTGTTAGGTACAGTGAGGGCCGCCAGGGTGTTTCCACGGAGGAGGCGGTCTGCTCCGCCCTCTTGCGCCCGGCGGCCGCCCGGCGTACGATGAGAGGCCCGGTCGGGCTCCCCCGGCCGGGTGAAAAACCCGGAGGGAGTGACACCATGCGCGCGGCGATCCTGCACCGGCAAGGCGCACCGCTCACCGTCGAAGAGGTCGATCTCGACCCCCCGCGGGCCGGCGAGGTGCTGGTGCGGCTGGTGGCCAGCGGCGTCTGCCACAGCTGTCTGCACGCCGCCGACGGCTCCTGGAGCGGCATCCTCACCCCCATCGTCCTGGGCGATGAGGGGGCTGGCGTCGTCGAGGCGGTCGGCCCCGGGGTCGAGACCGTCCGGCCCGGCGACCACGTCATCCTCTCCTGGGCGCCGGCCTGCGGGCGCTGCCGCTTCTGCGTCCAGGGACGGCCGGTCCTCTGCGAGCGCAAGCCGCCGCGCTTCCACCTGGCCGACGGCACCACTCGCCTGCGCTGGCGCGGCCAGCCGGTCTACCACTACGGCCACGTGGCCACCTTCGCCACCCACTCGGTGGTGCCGGCCTCCTCGGCCATCCCCATCCCGCCCGACATCCCCCTCGACCGGGCGGTTCTCATCGGCTGCTCGGTGATGACCGGTGTTGGGGCGGTCCTCAACACCGCCCGGGTGCCGGCCGGGGCCAGCATGGCCGTCTTCGGGGTCGGCGGCATCGGGCTGAACGTGGTCCAGGGCGGAGCCCTGGCCAGCGCCTGGCCGATCATCGGGGTGGACATCCACGACCATAAGCTGGCCTACGCCCGCCAGTTCGGCCTGACCCACACCGTCAACGCCCGCCAGACCGACCCGGTGGCCGCCATCCAGGAGATCACCCAGGGCCGGGGGGCCGACTTCACCTTCGTGGCCGTCGGCGACACCGGCGCCGTGGCCCAGGCCATCGCCGCTCTGGCCCCCGGCGGCACCTGCGTCCTCATCGGTGTGCCGCCGAGCGGCCAGACGGTCCCCCTCGATCCGGCCTTCCTGGTGACCCGTGAGCGGCGGGTGATCGGGTCGTCCTACGGGTCGGCCCGGACCTGGCTGGACTTCCCCCGTCTGCTCGATCTCTACCGGGCCGGCCGGCTCAGGCTCGACGAGCTCATCACCCATCGCTACCGGCTGGAGGAGGTCAACGAGGCCTTCCGGGCCCTGGCCGCCGGCGAGGTGGCCCGGGCGATTCTCGTCTTCGACTGAGGAGGGGCGATGACCGCGGTGCGGGTCTCGACCTGGATCTATCCCTGGGACCTGGCCGATGAGGGGGTGGACACGGTCCTGGCGCTGCTGCGCGACCACGGCTTCCAGGCCCTGGACCTGGCGGCCAACTACCACGCCATCGCCACCCTCGCCCCCCACAATCCCCGGCGCCGGGTGATGTACACCGAGACCGGCGCCGTCTTCTTTCCCGCCCGGATCGAGCGCTACGAGCGCATTCTGCCCCAGCTCTGGCCGGAGACGGCGGTGCTGCGGGCCTGGCCGGCGGTGGCCGAGCGGCTGGACCGCTACGGTCTCCGGCTCAACGCCTGGACCATCGGCCTGTTCCAGCCCTGGCTGGCCCGGGCCTACCCCGACTGCGCCCGCGTGCTGCCCTTCGGCGACCGCCTCTACGCCGGCGTCTGCCCGGCCAATCCGGACGTCCAGGTCTATCTCACCCGTCTCTGCGCCGACCTGGCCGACCAGTTCCCCCTCACCTTCATCGATCTCGAGGGCATCGGCTTCCCCGACTTCGCCTACGGCTGGGTGCGGGAGCGGATCGGCATCGCTTTAAGCGACTGGACGCGCTTTCTCCTCAGCCTCTGCTTCTGCCCGGCCTGTGAGCGCCGGGCGGCCGACCGGGGGGTGGCGGTGGAGCGGCTGCGGCGCTGGGTGGTGGCCGCGATCGAGGAGCGCTTCCAGGCGCCGGGCGACACACCCCCCGACGAGCCGGCCGAGGAGTTCATCGCCCGGCAGGTGGCGCGCGATCCCGACTTCGCCGGCTTTCTTGAGGCCCGTGAGGCGGCGGTGGTCGGGCTGGTCCGGGCCATCGCTCGGGCGGTGGCCGACGCCCGCCCGGGCACCCGGATCGTGGTCTACGGGCGGGCCGACCGCTGGCCCCGCGACGGTCTGCGGCTGGAGCGGGTGCTGGACATCGTCGGCGGCGTGATCCTGCCGTCCCCGGCTCGCGAGCCGCTGGCGGCCCGGGCGGTCCGCGACCTGGTCCGCCGGTCGGGCCAGCCGGTGGCTCTCATCCACAACCAGTGGTCGATCCTGCCCGAGCGGCCGGGCTCGCCGGAGTTCCGGGCCCAGGTGCGGGCGGCCCTGGACCTGGGGGTGGACCAGGTGATCTTCTATCACTACGGGCTGCTCAAGCACGCGCAGTTACACAGCCTGATCGCCGCCCTGCGGCCGGCCCTCTGAGCGAAGCCGGTTGTGCGCCTTCTCCCCCACGGGCGGCTCGCCTCCACCGGGCGACCGGTGGCCAGGCGCCGGCTCAGTCGACCGGGCGGATGTTCTGGTTCAGGCGGAAGACGTTGGTCGGGTCGTAGCGGCCCTTCAGGGCGGCCAGGCGCGGGTAGGCCGGGCCGTAGGCGGCGTGGACCCGCTCCTCCCCTTCGTCGCCCAGTTCGTTGACGTAGACGCCACGGTCGGTGAAGGGCTGGAGGTCTTCCCAGAACCGTCGGGCCCAGGCGATGTTGGCCATATCCTCGGCCGGATCCTCCCAGATCGAGAGGATGGTGAAGGCGAAGGCGGCCTGGCGGTGGACGAAGGCGGTGGCCGTGGGCTGGACCCGGGCGACCGCTCCGCCCATCTGGACCAGGAGGACCAGGCTCTGGGGCGAGGGGACCTGGGCGAAGTGCTCGGCCACGATCTCGATGGCCGGGTCGGTCAGGCTGGCCAGCAGGCCGGCTTTGCCGTAGTAGCGGCGGCCGTGGGGGGCGGCGTCGTCCAGCATCGTCTGGACGGCGGTGTAGGGCAGGGGACCGATCTGCTCGCGGGCCACCGGTCCGAACCGCCGCAGGGGGGCGGTGACCCGGGCGCCGGCCGCCGGGTCGCCGTTGTAGCAGAGGGCGAGGCCGAGGGCCGGGTGGCCATCGGGAGTGGTCAGGAAGGCGGCCGTGATCATCAGTTCATCGGGAGCGGTGGCCAGGTACTCGCGGGCGGCCCGCAGGACCGGGCCGGCGGCCGGGAAGGGGTAGGCGATGAGCCCGCCCAGGACCATCGGACCGACCGGATGGAGAGCGTACTCGAAGGTGGTGACCACCCCGAAGTTGCCGCTGCCCCCTCGGAGAGCCCAGCAGAGGTCGGCGTTCTCCTCCGGGCTGGCGGTGAGGAGGCGGGCGTCGGCGGTGACCACCGTGGCGGACCGCAGGTTATCGCAGGTCAGGCCGCAGGAGCGCATCAGCCAGCCCAGGCCGCCGCCCAGCGTCAGCCCGGCGATGCCGGTGTGGGAGACCTGGCCGCCGGTGACGGCCAGACCGTAGGCCTGGGTGGCCCGGTCGAGGTCGCCCCACAGGAGCCCGGCCCCGGCCCGCGCGCGCCGCTGGACCGGGTCGACAGCGATCTCTTTCTCTTTCTGCGGGGAGAGATCGATCAGCAGACCGTCCTGGCAGACCGAATGGCCGGGGAAACTGTGGCCGCCGCCGCGGACCGCCACCAGGAGATCGCGGTCGCGGGCGAACTGGACGGCGCGCACCACATCACCGGTGTCCTGACAGCGGGCGATGAGGGCCGGCCGGCGGTCGAACATGCCGTTCCAGACCCGCCGGACCGCGTCGTAGGAGGCGTCGGCGGTGAGCACGGGGCCCCGGTGCTGCTCGCACAGAGCCGAAACGGCCGCCGCCGGCAGGCTCGTCGGGCGGCCGGACAGGGTCACGGCGCGCAGGTCGGGCATCTTTCTTCTCCTTATTGATCTGACCACCGTGGTCTCCCGGTGCGCCGCGTGCTGACCCCGTCTGCGCCCGGTGGATAGCACGGTAGACGGCTTCAGTTTATCACCGGACCGTTCGGGGGGCTACCGTTTTGGCCACTTATTTTTGTGCGTACACCGGGTGAGGGGCGACGGGGGCTCTCGACAGGGAGCGGGGCGCCGTGGGCGTTGACGCGGCCCGGCGGCTGTGCTACGCTGCGAGAGAGTCCGGTGGGTTTGGGCCGGTGTCTGTGGAGGAGCGTGTGATGGAGACAGGCCGTCTGGAGATCGGGATCGAGGTCTACGACCCGGCGTTGCGCCGGCTGGTCCCGCCCGACGCCGTCATCGAGCGGGTGGCCTGCGGCTTTCGCTTCACCGAGGGGCCGGTCTGGCGCGGCGACCATCTGCTGTTCAGCGACATCCCCAGCGACCGCATCGTCCGCTGGGAGCTGCGCCCCGAGGGGCCGGTCGTCACCACCTTCCGCACGCCCAGCGGCAACTCAAACGGGCTGACGCTCGACCGGCAGGGGCGGCTCATCGCCTGTGAGCACCGCACCCGGCGGGTCACCCGGACCGAGCCCGACGGCACGATCACCGTCCTGGCCAGCCACTATCAGGGGAAGCGGCTCAACAGCCCCAACGACGTGGTGGTGCGGTCGGATGGCCTCATCTTCTTCACCGACCCGCCCTACGGGCTGCCCAACCAGCGCGAGGGGAAGGAGCTGCCCTTCCAGGGGGTCTATTGCCTTCGGCCCGACGGGACGCTGGTCCTGCTGGTCGACGATTTCGAGCGGCCCAACGGCCTGGCCTTCTCGCCCGACGAGCGGGTGCTCTACATCGACGACTCGTTCCGCCGGCATATCCGGGCCTTCGACGTCCAGCCCGACGGCACTTTGACCAACGGCCGTCTCTTCGCCGATATGACCTCGCCGGACACCGGCTCGCCGGATGGGATGAAGGTGGACCGCGAGGGGCACCTCTACTGCACCGGCCCCGGCGGCATCTGGGTCTACACTCCCGAGGGGCACCTTCTCGGGCGTATCCTGCCGCCGGAACAGCCGGCCAACCTGGCCTGGGGCGACGGCGACTGGCGGACCCTGTACATCACCGCCCGGACCGGTCTCTACCGTCTGCGGGTGAACATTCCCGGCATTCCGGTGGGCGTCTGAGCCGGCGGCCGGTGAGGCTCCAGGGTGGCTCCGTTCGTGCTGGTCAGCCGAGATGGCTGGCTTGCCGCGAGAGTCTTTGGGTTCGCTGCGCTCTCGCGGCTCCTCCGGCTTTGCCTTGCTCTGGCTGTATCATCACCAGAACGTCCTGGCACCCTGTCCGGGCGGAGAGAGAACGGGCCCAGGCACCTTCTGGTGGGAGATCCGGATCGCAACCGGACGTAGATTGGACAGAGGCTCTTATCAGGAGGGATGTCAGGCGCTGAGGTCGTGAGCGGGGGCTGGGCGTCCTGGGGCGGTCCTTGTCTTCCTGGTCTCCGTCGGGGCGGCCGGCCGGGGGCCGGCTGAGTTGCGTCTGACCCTGACCGATGTCGCGCTGAGCCCGAACCAGGTCACCGTCCGGGCCGGGGAGACGGTGCGGTTCAGCGTCACCAACGCCGGACGTTTCCCGCACAACGTCACCGTTGCCCATCCTGGCCGTGGCAGCGAGCCGACGCTTTTCAGTATCAACCTTACCGGCGGTCTCTCGTTCGCCGCGCTGGACGGACTGACGCTGGTGGCCGGCGCGCTCGCGGGCGGCTATCGGCTCTGGCGGCGCCGGTCATGCGCACGGCTGTCTGGTTTGAGAGGGCGGGACTCGTGCCTCTGGGCGCCCGAACAATAAGCCCCGAGCCTCCCGCTGAACGGGAGGCCGCCCTGGCTGCGCGGGTGGCCTCTCCTCCGGGCGCCGGCATTGGTTATCTGCGGGTGGCCAGCCGGGGCGGCACCAGCCGTTCCTGGCCGCCCATGTACGGGCGCAGGACCTCGGGGATGACCACCGAGCCATCCGGCTCCTGATAGGTCTCCAGCAGCGCCGCAAAGGTGCGCGGCAGCGCCACCCCCGAGCCGTTTAAGGTGTGCACGAACTCGACCCGCGCTCCCGGCGCCGGCCGGTACCGAATGTTGGCCCGCCGGGCCTGAAAGTCCTCGGCGTTTGAACAACTGGAGCACTCCAGCCATTCGCCCGAGCCCGGCGCCCAGACATTGATGTCGTAGGTCTTGGCCATGGCGAAGCCCAGTTCGCCGGTGCACAGCAGGTAAACCCGGTAGGGCAGGCCCAGCTGCTGGAAGATGTACTCGGCCTCCTGGACCAGCCGCTCCAGCTCCTCGTAAGAGCGCTCCGGCTCGACGATCTTGACCAGCTCGACCTTGTCGAACTGGTGAACCCGCTTGATCCCACGGACCTCGCGCCCGGCCGCCGCCTTCTCGCGACGGAAGCAGGCTGTCCAGGCCACGTAGTAGAGCGGCAGCCGGCCGGGCTCGATGATCTCGTCGCGGTGCAGGTTGACGAGGTACACCTCGGCCGTCGGGATGAGCCAGAGGTCCTCCTCGCAGTCGCGGTAAAGGTTCTCGGCGAACTTGGGCAGCTGCCCGCTGCCGACCAGCGCCTGCCCCCGCACCAGGAACGGTGGATAGATCTCGGTGTAGCCGTGGCGCTCCCGGTGCACGTCGAGCATCCAGGTGATGAGGGCCCGCTGCAGCCGGGCGCCGTCGCCCTTCAGAATATAGAAACGGGTGCCCGAAACCTTGGCCGCCCGCTCGAAGTCGATAATGTCCAGGTGCTCGGCCAGCTCCCAGTGCGGCCGGGGGGGAAAGTCGAACCGGCGCGGCTCACCCCAGCTGCGGACCAGAACGTTGTCGCGCTCGTCCTGACCGACCGGCACGCTCGGGTGCGGAATGTTCGGCAGGTACAGAAGCAGGTCGGCCAGACGGGCCTCCAGGGCCCGGACCTTCTCCTCCAGCGCGCGGATGTGGTCGCCCACCGCCCGCATCTCGGCCTTGAGGCGCTCGGCCTCCGCGGTCTGCCCCTGCTGGAGCAGCCGGCCGATCTCGCGCGAGACCTGGTTGCGGCGGGCCTGCAGGGCCTCTTTCTCGACAAGGAGCTGCCGGCGTTCGGCGTCCAGGGCCAGGATCTCGTCCAGGGGCGCGGTCTCATGACGCTTGGCCAGCGCCTCCCGGACCACCTCGGGATGCTCGCGGAGAAGACGTATATTCAGCATCGTCGCTCACCTTCCCAGAACCGTCCTCAGCCGAAGGGTGTCAGGGGCCACCGGAGATGGCCCACGGTGGGCAGGGTCTCCTGGACGACCCCCTCGCGGACGATGACCCAGACGCAGTTCAGCGTGTCGCCCAGTTTGAGCCCGAGCGCCGCCAGCGGGGCGGCGGCCTCCAGCACCGTCCCCTTGCGGGCCAGGCTGTCCAGGCTCTCGACCAGGACCCAGTGCTGGTCTTCGGCCGCCCGCCAGAGGTTGACGCGGTCGGCGCTGGCCGGCACCTCGACCGACCAGAGAAAATCGCAGTCGGGGGCCAGTCCGGGATGGGCCAGGCGCTCGCGGAACTGGCTCAGCCCGTGGCCGTCCTCGCGGCCCAGGTAGAGGGCGACGCCGTAGCCGGCGAGGTCCTCGGCTGCCTCCAGCCGGAAGAAGAGGGTGGCCGGATTGTGGCCGTAGTAGAGGCGGCTGGCGATGGTCCGCCCGCGCTGCATGGCGCCGGCGGCCGTCTCCGGCTCGAGGTACCCGGCGCCGGTCCAGTCGAGCGGGGTGGGCGACTCGGCCACCAGACGCGGCGAGATGTAGGCGGTGGCAGGCCGGGCCCGCACCTCGACCAGGGCCCCGGCGATCGGCCGGGTCAGCCAGACCGGCACCGGCAGCCCCATGATCCGGTACACGTTGGCCAGATGGGCCCGAAACTCGGCGTCGAACAGATGCTCCTGACCGAACTTGTTGTGGCTGTAGTACCACCAGAACCAGTCGCTGCCCTCGGCGATGTAGATCTCCCGCCAGGCCTGGGCCAGCGTCGGCACGTCGACCAGCGGGTCCTGTTGCTGCCAGGCGACCAGCCGCCCACGGGTCAGGGCCAGGAGCTCCCAGGCCCGGTTCTGCTCCGGCTCGCCGATCCAGGTCTCGAGGTTGGCGAAGATCCACGAGCCGGTGAACAGGCTGGGCAGCGTCGCCCGGGGCGGGAACCGCCGCAGGTAGTCGCTGATGGTGGTGGTCTGGAGGCGCTGCTCGGCGCTCAGCCGGCGGTAGAGGGCGTGCAGGAAATCGTTGCCGTTGTTGGCGTAGTGTTCCCAGCAGTTCTCGCCGTCCAGAGCGATGGTCACCAGATAGGGCTGGGGGTCGTCTTTGAGCAGATCGGCCATGTAGCAGAGGCGTCCGACCAGATCATCGGCGGCGGCCGCGCCGTCCATGTGCTGGTAGACGAAGCCGATGCGGTCGGAGAGAACGCGGTCGCGGAAGACGATGGCCAGGTTGGTCCCGGCCAGGGTGTAGGGCTGGTAGAGCGGCCGGGGATCGCGGAGCTGCTCGTAGCCGTCGCGCTCGAGGGTGATGCCCAGCGTCCGGGCCAGGATGCCCTCGTCGGTGGCGATCCAGCGCAGACCCCGCCGGGCGATGAGGTGGGCGGCCTCGGGGCTGACCGCCCCCTCGGGAGGCCAGAGCCCCTGCGGCGGGGCGCCGAAGACCTCCTCGTGCAGGCGCAGGGCCAGGCGGATCTGCTCCTCGGCGTCCTCGGGGTGGGCGAAGAGGAGGTTGGGCAGGGTGAGCCGGGGGCTGGCCACCCGGGCCGAGCGGGTGTCGATGAGCAGCGGCAGGATCGGGTGGAAGTAGGGCGAGGTGGTCAGTTCGATCTGGCCCTGCGCGGCCAGCGCCCGGTAGAGGGGAATGACCTGGCCGCAGAGCTCCTGGTGCTTGCGCAGGACCAGACGGATGTCCTCCCGGCTGAAACCGGCGCCCTTCTCCACCAGCGCCTGGAGATCCGGGTCGCGCGCGATGATCGCGGGGTCGATCCAGGCCAGGTTGAACCAGACGATGAGGTCACGCCAGTAGGTGTCGGAGAGGAGGTCGAGGGCGCCATCCAGGTGCTGGCGGACCTGGAGCAGGCGCCAGTAGCGCGGATAGCGGCGAATGACCCGGTCCCACGAGATCGAGAAAAAGCTGTCGAGCAGGAAGCGTTTGTCGTCCGCGGTCAGATCGTCCTTGAGGCTGACCAGCGCCCAGTCGTCCAGGGCCCCCGCGGCGTACTCCTGCAGTTGCTCGAGCAGCGAGGGAACGAAGTTGAAGGTCGCCCGGATGGCCGGGTACTGACGCAGGACCTCGGCCATGTGGACGTAGTCCTTGGTGGCGTGCAGGCGGACCCAGGGCAGCCGCCGGCGTCCGGTCAGGCTGTCTTTGTAGTAGGGCTGGTGCATGTGCCAGAGGAAGGCGACGTAGAGCGGATAGGCCATCGTCTCCTCCCGCCCCCCTGTCGTGCCGCCTACTCGCGGCTCCGCAGTTGTGGGAAGAGGATCACCTCGCGGATCGAGGGCTTATCGGTCAGGACCATCACCAGCCGGTCGATGCCGATCCCCAGTCCCCCGGTCGGGGGCATCCCGTACTCGAGGGCGGTCAGGAAATCCTCGTCGAGGGCGTGGGCCTCTTCATCGCCGTGGGCCCGCTCCTCCAGCTGCTGAAGAAACCGCTGGCGCTGGTCCAGGGGGTCGTTGAGTTCGCTGTAGCCGTTGGCGATCTCCAGCCCGGCGGCGTAGGCCTCGAACCGCTCGACCAGATCGGGACGTCCGGGCTTGCGCTTGGCCAGTGGCGAGATGTCCACCGGATAGTCCAGCACGAACGTGGGGGTGATGAGGTGCGGCTGGACGAATGTCTCCAGCAGCGCCTCGATGATCTTGCCCCGCGGGGCGTGGGGCGCCACCCGCACGCCCAGGTCGGTGGCCCGGGCCAGGAGCGCCTCGCGCTCCGGGTAGGCGTCGATGTCCAGGCCGGTGTGGGCCTGAATGGCCTCGCGCAGCGTGATCCGCCGCCAGGGCGGGGCCAGGTCGATGGTCTGGCCCTGATAGGTGATAACGGTGGTTCCCAGGACCCGCCGGGCCACGGTGGCCACCAGATCCTCGGTCATGGCCATCACGCCCTGGTAGTCGGTGTAGGCCTCGTAGGACTCCAGGAGCGTGAACTCGGGGTTGTGTTCGGTCGAGATGCCCTCGTTCCGAAAGACCCGACCGATCTCGTAGACCTTCTCAAAGCCGCCGACGATCAGGCGCTTGAGGTAGAGTTCGGTGGCGATGCGCAGGTAGAGTTTGCGGTCCAGCGCGTTGTGGTAGGTCTCAAACGGCCGGGCCAGGGCCCCGCCGTAGAGCGGCTGCAGGACCGGTGTTTCGACCTCGATGAAGCCACGGTCGTCCAGGAAGCGCCGGATCTCGCGGACGATGGCGCTGCGCTTGAGGAAGGTCTGGTAGACCTCGGCGTTGGCGATGAGGTCGAGGTAGCGCTGACGGTAGCGGGTCTCGACGTCGGTCAGTCCGTGCCACTTCTCCGGCAGCGGCCGCAGCGCCTTGGCCAGCATGGTCAGGGCGTGGACCTCGACCGAGCGCTCGCCGGTGCGGGTGGTGACCAGCGGGCCGGCCGCCCCGACGATATCGCCGATGTCGATGATCTCGAGGATCTCAGCGTACTGCTCCGGCCCCAGAACATCCTGGCGCAGGAAGAGCTGGATCCGGCCGGTGCCGTCGGCGATGTGGCAGAAGGTGACGCGGCCCATGCGCCGGATGCCGCCGATGATCCGCCCGGCCAGGCGGACCGTCTGGCCGGCCAGGCGGTCGAACTGGGCCAGGGCCTCGGCGATGGTGTGGGTCCGCTGGTAAGAGCAGGGGTAGGGGTCGACACCGTGTTCGCGCAGGCGTTCGAGTTTGCCCAGGCGCTGGGCGACATATTCGTCGGTCCGGAGCATAGGGCCTCCCGCCCGGCGGTGCCGGGTCAGTTGATGGCGGTAATGGTCAGGCGACGGACGCCGGCCGGGGTCAGGACTTCGACGGTCTCACCCAGACGGTGCCCCAGGAGCGCGCGTCCAACGGGCGACTCGTTGGAGATCTTCCCGGCGCGGGGGTTGGCCTCGGCCGAGCCGACGATGATGAACTCCTCGGTCTCGCCGTCGTCGTCCTGGACCTGGACCCGCGAGCCGAGGCGGACGATATCGTGGCTCTGCTGGTGGTCGTCGATCAGGCGGACGTTGGCCAGGAGGGTCTGGAGGGTGAGGATGCGTCCCTCGATGAAGGCCTGCTCGTCGCGGGCGGCCTCGTACTCGGCGTTGTCCTCGGCGTCGCTGAACTCTTTGGCGGCGCGCAGCCGTTCCGCCACTTCGCGTCGACGCACCTCCCGCAGGTAGCGGAGCTCCGCCTCCAGTTTGGCCAACCCTTCGCGCGTCAGATACACCGGCTTGTCCTGCATGCGTACTCCCTCGACCGGCGGCATGAAAAAGACTGAGAGCGCACACCCTCAGTCGGTCGCCACAGTGGAATATATTATACCCCCAGGCCTGGGCGCGCTGCACCTGACCCCTGGGCCGGAGGAGAGCCTCAGCCGAGGCGTGAGGCCAGCACGATCTCGGTCCCCGCCGGCCCGTGGAGGCCGATCAGCGCCTCGGCCCCGGGGAGGGGTGAGGGACGGAAGGTGCTCACCACGGTGGCTGCGGCGAAGAAGCCCAGCGCCCGCAGCAGCGTGGTTCCGCGGTTCCGGAGGTCGTGGGGGGCCATAGCCGGGATGACGATAAGCGTGCCGGGGCCGACCGGGACGCTCTCCGCCCCCACGACCGCCTCGCCCTCGCCCTCCAGCACGAGCACCACCTCCTCGGCGCTGTCGGTGTGCTGGCCCAGGTGGCCGCCGGGGGGCACTGCGAGGGCGACCACGGCCGTGGCCTGGGTGCCGGCGGCGGAGAGCGGAAAGGCCAGACGGTAGCGCAGGGTCGGGTCCAGCGGCGACCCAACCTCCTGCAGCGGGGTATCGGCCAGCTGGCAGACGATCATGACGCTTCTCCTTTATGCTCAGCCGACAGGCGGGCAGGGATGGGCGGAGTCTAGCGGCCCGGGCGCCCGCTGTCAAGCCCGGGCCGGAGGTTTCTCTGGAGGGAGGCGGTCGGGACCAGCCGCCGGCTACGGGGAGGCCGGCCGGGCGGCCGGCAGTCGGGCCAGGTCGGCCCGGGGGCGGTTGAGAACGATTCGGTCCTCCTGGATGTGGGTCACCCATTCCCGGGGGACGAAGAGGCCTTCGGGGGGCAGGTCCGGGCCGGTGACGATGAGCGCGGTGACGAGGGCGTCGTCGGCGGTGACCACGCCGGCCACCTGGCCGGCCGGGCCGTCGGCGGCCTCGACGACGGTGCCAGGGGTGATGGGGACATCGCAGGGAGGGATCCGGCGCCACTCCAGGACCGGATAGGGGCCGAAGGCCGGGACGGCCGGGCGGTAGAGGTCGGCGGCCGGCCAGTAGACCGTGGCCGTGCCGGTCGGTGGGGCCAGCGGGATGTACAGGGTCTCGCTGAACTCCGGGTACCGTTCGACGTCCGCCCGGGCGTCTTTGAGGTGAACCCCGGTGGCGTCGGCGGTGGCGATGGCGCCGACGGGCACAATGACGTTGGCGAGGCGCAGCAGGCCGAGCCAGTGGCGGTGGACGATGAGATGGGTGACCCGGTTGGTGGCCGGGTCCACCACCGCGCCGACCACCTTGCCGATGTGGACGCCGTCGGCGGCGTAGACCGGGCTCTCCAGGACGATGAGCACGCTCCCTCCCTGTCCACGGCGGCTCAGCGGCCGGCCAGGGCGGCCAGTCGGGCGCGGAGCCGTGCGCGCTCCTCCTCGAAGGCGGCCAGGGCGCGGAGCAGGCCGCCCAGCGCCAGGAGCAGGCTGCCGAGCCAGGCGGCCTGGCGCACCCAGCCAGCCGGGCCGGGGGGCGAGGGAGGCTGGGCCAGCGTCGCCAGGGCCAGGCCGGCGGCTCCGGCACCCTCACGGGTCAGGTGGTGCAGGAGATGGGCGCCCTCTTCGGTGGCCAGTTCGGGGGCGCCGAGGGCGGTAGCGGCCCGCTGCCCGGGGCGGCTGCGGAGGGCGAACTCCAGGACCTTCCCCAGGAGAAAGGGCAGCACCAGCAGGAAGACGGTGCGCAGGTGTCCGGCCATCGCGGCGATCCTCTTCCTGTAGACTCTCGCGAACGATTATACCCTATCTCTGCCGTCTGGACCCCCGGACGCGGCCGGCGGTCCAGAAAAAACTCAGACGGACAAAGGGACGGCCGCTGTTTCGGCATATGTTCTACGGCGTCCCGTAGCGGTAGGTGGCCACGGTGCGGCCCTCGCCGTCGAGGAGGGTGGCGGTATCGCCGCTGTTGCGCCAGACGGCGCTCCGGCGCCCCCAGTAGAGGTCACCGGCCGAGTCGGTCCCCTGACCGGTGTGCAGACGCAGACGGGCCCCCGGCCCCAGCACCATCCCCTCCGGGAACCGGTACTGCTGACGCTCGTCCCCGGCCAGCAACCGCCAGCCCGAGAGGTCGATGGGACCCGCCGTCTGGTTCTGCAGGGTGACAACCTCGGCCACCGGGTCGAGGGCCACGATCGCCACCGCTCCGCCCTGGACCCGGGGCGTCGGCGACGGCGTGGACCGGATAGAGGGTGTGGGGCTCCGCAGCGGCGTGGCCGTCGGCGCTGGCCCGCCACGCGGGTCAGCCGGGCTGACGGTGGGCGGCTCCACCGGCGGAGCGGTCGGGCTCGGGCTGGGGGGCGCGAGCGGGGCTACGGTCGGGGAGACCAGCGGGGCTGGGAGAGCCGGGGAGATGGTCGGCGCGGATGGGGCGTCTGATGGCCGTTCGGCCGGTGGGGCCGCTGGCGCGGTCAGAACGGCCGACGGGGTGGGGGGCAGCGGGGGCGCTGCCTGAGGGATCGCCGTCGGCCGCGCGGGCGCCGGCGGGACCGGCGTGGTGATGACCGGCCGGGCCACCGTGGCTCGACCGGGCGGCCGCGTCGGCCAGTCGGGCCGCCCGGTCGGAGACGGCGCCGGCGTCACCGTCAGCACGCTGATCTCCGGGGCCGGTCGGCAGGCGACCAGCAGGACCGCGAGAACGACGGGCCACAGACCGAACCGGCGACGCATCGGTCCGCCCCTCTTCCCGGCACCCGGCATCACGGTCAGCGGACGCCGGCCCGCAGCGCCGCCCGGAGGCGGTCTGGGTAGTCGGTGGTGATGGCGTCGACGCCCAGGCGGTCGAGCCGCTGGGCGGTCTCGGGATCGTTGACCGTCCAGACGCCCAGCCCCAGACCGACGGCCTTGGCTCGCGCGACCAGCCGCTCGTCCACCAGCCCGACGTAGGGAAGCGCCATCACTGCTCCCAGGTCGCGCGCTCCGGCGATGAGATCGGGGTCGGGCCGCATCCCCAGCAGGCCGATGGGGGACTCGCCGCCCGCCGCACGGAAGGCCCGCAGGAGATCGGGCGCAAACGAGATCACCAGGCAGCGGTCCTCCATCGCGGTCTCCCGGAGGACGGCCCACACCGCTCCCGGCAGGGCCCGGTCGTGTGGGGGATCGCTTTTGAGTTCGATGACCACCGGCAGTCGCCCCCGGGCCCAGTCCAGGACCTCGGCCAGGGTGGGCAGACGCAGCCCGGCGAACTCCGGCCCGCGCCAGGCGCCGGCGTCCAGCATCCGGAGTTCGGCCACCGTCAGGGCGCTGACGGGCCCCCGGCCGCTGGTCGTCCGGTCGAGGGTCCGGTCGTGGATGACCACCGGCTGCCCGTCGGCGGAGAGGTGGACATCGCACTCGATGGCGTCGGCTCCCAGTTCGTAGGCCCGCTGGAAGGCCAGCAGCGTGTTCTCCGGCACGTAGCCGGAGGCGCCCCGATGGGCGACGATGCGGGCGGGTCCCTCGGGTGGGCGTCGCCACCAGGTCATGGGCTCCTCCCAGGCGAAGGTCGGTGGGCCGATCATAGCAGGACCGGTCGGGGCTGACCAGTCGTGGTCAGACCGACCGCCGGACGGCCAGCGCCGCCGTCCCCAGAAGACAGCCGCCCGCCACGACCAGGGCCCAGCGGACGCCCAGCCCATCGGCCAGAGCGGCCCCGAGGATCGGGGCCAGGAAGGCCACCAGGTTGGCCAGGGCGGTGTTGAGGGCCACGTAGCGGGGGCGCTCGTCAGCGGGGGTGGTCTGGAGCAGCCCCTCGAACAGGGCCACGTCCACCCCGGCGGCGCAGAGCCCCCAGACCAGCGCGGCGACCAGGAGCAGCCAGAGGGTCTCCGGAGCGGTCAGAGCGGTCAGGAGAGGGTAGAGCCCCAGCCCACCGCCGGCCAGGGCCAGCACGCGCCGGTGCGGGCTCCGGCTGGCGTAGCGGCCCCAGAGATAGTAGCCCAGCGTCAGGGCGGCGTTGCCCACCGTCGTCCGCCAGCCGATCCAGGCGTCTGAGGCCCCCAGATCGCGCACCCAGAAGACGCTGTAGAGTCCGGCCGGGAGGAAGAGTCCCACCCGGAGCAGCAGGGTCAGGACCGTGTAGGTTCGAAAGGGGCTGCGCCGGGCCAGCGGGGCGACCAGGGCCGCCAGCCGGGCTGACCGGGCGACCGGGGTGGTGACCGCTGAGGGCGGTGGGTCGTCGATCTCCAGGTGGGCGTAGAACCAGACGTTGAGGAATCCGGCCAGGGCTGAGAGGAGAAAGACCGCGACATAGCCTGTCGGGAAGGGGAGGGCCTCCAGCACCTCGCCGAAGAGGGCCACGCTTCCGGCCGAGACCAGACCGAGGAGCGCCCAGCGCACCCCGTTGATGACTGGCCGGCGCTCGGGGGCGACGGCCGCCGCCAGCACGCTGTACCAGGCGGTGTTGGCGATGGTGCTGGGGATCGCCGAGAGTCCCCAGAGGAGCACGATGAGGAGCGGGCCCCAGGGAGGGGCGAGGAGGCCGGCCAGGGCCACCATCAGGTAGGTGAGGCGCAGGAGATAGTACCAGCGGGCGCTGGTGGCCACCAGCCGGGTCCAGCGGGCGACGATCAGCCCGGCCGGGAGCGAAAGACCGATGGTGACCAGGGCCGGGAGTGCGGTCAGCAGGCTGACCAGCAGGGTCGAGGCCCCCAGGCGGGCCAGGAAGACCGGCAGAAAAGTGACGATGCCGCCCTGGACCACCCCGGCCAGGGCCGTCTGGGCCAGAAGATACCGGACGTTGCGGTCCTCACGACTGGCCGGCCGGACCCACAGCCGGGCCAGCCGGTCAGCGACCGCGCTCCGCATCATCGGCTCCCGACGGGCGATCAGCCGTCTAGCGGGTCGGCCGCGGCGCCGCCCGTGTTAGAAGCAGCAGCTCTCCCGGAAGCCGCAGTGCTCACAGACCGCCTGGCGGCTGCCCATAATGGCCACCATCGGCCGCCCGCAGCGTGGACAGGGCTCCAGGTAGTCGTCCTCCCAGACGCGCGCGCATTCCATCGGGCGCGTCGGGGCCGACGGTGCCGGCGCCGGAGCCTTCGTCCGTTCGGACGGACGCGGCACGCCTCTCACCTCCACCCCTGGACTGCCGCAGGGCGCATGCCACGGTGCGGCAGCCCTCAGCCGACCATCGACTCCCAGACCGGCCCGCCGAAACGGCGGGCGACCTCGTACCCGGCCCGCAGGATGACCAGGCGCTGCTCTTCTTCGGGGGTAAAGGCGGTCTGGCGGGCGGCGGCCAGGGCCTGGAGTTCGGCGGCGTACTCCCGGCCCCGCGCTTCCAGTTCGGCTAAAATCGCTCGTCGGATAAGGCTGCGGTTGTACGAGTGTCGGGCCTCCATCGGTATCCCCACCGGTGCCAGACACGCCGGGCCGAAAAGCCATCGGCGACGGAGCGGGCCACAGCCTTGCCGGACCGCCTTCGATCTTAGCGGCCTGCCCGTCTCCTGTCAACGCTGATGCGCGCGTCGGACGCGCGGATCCCTTCTTCCATTGCTGGTGGTGGCCTCGCCGCCTCCCGGCTGAGCGGGACAGACGTCCGGCCTTCTTCCCCAGAGGCTGCCTCCGGCTAAGGAATCTTTTCCGCGGCCGGCCGGGCGGTCGCGACCGGGAGTCTCCCGGGGTCGGCCTCCGGAGCCCGCTGGCGCAGCACGAGGATGTCGACCCCGCTGATCCGGCCCTGGTCGCCGGAGTCCGCGCGGACACCCGGTGCCACCTCTTCGGTGCGCCGGCTCCTCCCCCACCGCGCGGTGGAGGGCGTCAGCCTCAGGGGCCAACCCTCCGCTCGCCGAACACTGTCGCCTCCGAGTGGGGCGACTCCGCCTGTTCGCCGTGACCCGATCACGGCCGCGCTCGACGGGCGATTCTCTCCCCGCTACAATAAAGGCACCAGACGGCCAGCCCGTCGGCCTGTGAAAGGAGAGACGATGCTCATCGTGGACGGCCACCTTGACCTGGCGATGAACGCGCTCCTGTGGAACCGCGACCTGACCCTGCCGGTGGCCGAGATGCGCCGCCTGGAGGCCGGGATGACCGAGAAGGGCCGGGCCGCCTCGACCGTCTCCTTCCCCGAGATGCGGGCCGGCCGGGTGGCCCTGGCCTTCGCCACCGTCATCGCCCGCGTCGCCTGGCCCGACAGCACGGCCAGCGGCTACCGCTCCCCGGAGATCGCCTACGCGGCCGCCCAGGGCCAGCTGGCCTACTACCGTATCATGGAGCGCCAGGGCTGGCTCCGCCTCATCGCCGACTGGCCGACCCTGGAGCGCCACTGGGCCGAGTGGGAGAGCGCCCCGGAGACCGCCCCCCTGGGCATCGTCCTGAGCATGGAGGGGGCCGACCCGATCCTGGACCCCGACCAGGTGGCCGACTGGTGGGCCGACGGCCTGCGTATCGTCAGCCTGGCCCACTACGGCCGCAGCGCCTACGCCCACGGCACCGGCCAGCCCGGTCCCCTCACCCCACGGGCGCGTCCGCTCCTCCGGGCGCTGGAGGCCCAGGGGGTCATCCTCGACCTCACCCATCTGGCCGACCGGGCCTTCTTCGAGGCGCTCGAGGCCTTCGGCGGCCCGGTCCTGGCCAGCCACTCCAACTGCCGGGCTCTGGTCCCCGGCGACCGGCAGCTCACCGACGAGATGATCCGCCTTATCGTCGCCCGCGACGGGGTCATCGGCGCGGTGATGGACGCCTGGATGCTCTACCCCGGCTGGGTCAAGGGCCAGACGAAAAACGATGTGGTCAGTCTGGAGGACGTGGTCAACCACATCGACCACGTCTGTCAGATCGCCGGCGACGCCCGCCACGCCGCCATCGGCTCGGACCTGGACGGCGGCTACGGCCAGGAGCAGTGCCCGCACGACCTCGAGACCATCGCCGATCTCCAGAAGATCCCGGCGCTGCTGGAGAAGCGCGGCTACCGGAGCGAGGAGATCGCCGCCATCATGCACGGCAACTGGCTGCGCCTGCTCCGCCAGGCCTGGAGCCGGGCCGGAGCCGTCGGCCCCGCTTAGCTCCTCGCGAAGCAGGGTCCTACCGGCGCACATCCTGCTCGACCGAGAACTCCTGGACCTCGCGCCAGGTCGGCAGGCCCTCGACGTCGCCCAGGACGGTCATGGCCATCGCCCCAACGGTGTTGGCCAGTCGGAGCGACTGGGGGAGGTCGAAGCCCCGCAGCTGCCCGGCCAGAAAGCCGGCGGCGAAGCCGTCGCCGGCCCCGACCGGGTCCACGATCCGGGGCAGGCGCACGCCCGGCACATGGACGGCGGTCTCGGGGGTGACGGCCAGCGCCCCCTCGGCCCCCAGTTTGACCACCACCAGCCGGGGGCCATAGGCCAGGATCGCCCGGGCCGCCCGCTCGGGGTCCTCCTCGCCGGTGATGAGGGTGGCCTCGTCCCGTCCGGGCAGGACCAGGTCGCAGAGCGGCAAAAGGTCGGTCAGGACGGTGCGCCACTCCGCCGCCGGTCGCAGCTGCAGGCGGATATTGGGGTCGAAGGAGACGAGCACCCCCAGGTCGCGGGCCAGCCGCATCGCCGCCCGGACCGTCTCGTGGCAGGAGGGGCTCAGGGCGGTGGTGATGCCGGTGAGGTGGAGATAGCGGGCGGTCCGGAGGTACTCGCGGTCGAGGATGGCCGGCGTCATGCGGCTGGCCGCCGAGCCGCGCCGGTAGTAGATCACCCGGCGGGGGCCGACCTCGCGCCGCTCTTTGAAGGCCACCCCGGTCGGCGCCTCGGGGTCGAGTTCGACGTGGGAGACATCGACCCCCTCGCCGCGCAGGAAGGTCAGGATGTAGCGGCCGAACTCGTCGTCGCCCAGCCGGCTGATCCAGCCGGCCGAGTGGCCCAGCCGGGCCAGGCCGATGGCCACGTTGGCCTCGGCCCCGGCCACGTGCTTTTCAAAAGTGACCGCCGACCGGAGGGGGCCGATGTCGGTGGCCACGAACATCACCATCATCTCGCCTAACGAGATCACCTCGGGCATCGTCGACTCCTTGCAGGTGTTAGACCCGACGCAGATCGGCCAGACGCCAGGCGGTGAGCAGCACCCAGAGGGCGCCCAGGGCGGCGCTCAGACCGACGGCCGCCGGCGCCCCCACCAGCGTGGCCAGCGCGCCCATCAGCAGCGCCCCCAGCGGGGCGGTGCCGATGGCCAGGGCCAGCGCGCCCATCGCCCGACCGCGCAGCGTCTCGGTGATCGCGGTGAGCGTGATGGCGCTCTGATAGGCGCTGAAGGCCGCGTGACAGACCCCCATGGCGACCAGCGCCAGGAAGGCCGGCAGGAAAGCCGGCAGCAGACTGAAGGCGAGCAGCGCCAGGCTCATCAGGAACGATCCCCCCAGAAAGGCCCGGCCGCGCGGCAGGGTCGGCCAGAGGCTGAGCAGAGCCGCCCCGAGAAGCGAGCCGAGCCCGTCGCCGGCCGCCAGCAGCCCCAGCCCGACCGGTCCGGCCTGATGGATGTCGCGGGCGAAGACCGGCAGCAGCTGGACGTAGGGAAAGACCAGCATGTTCATCGCCATGGTCACCGAGAGCACCCCCAGGATGGCCGGCTGACGGGCGACCGCCCGCAGCCCGTCCACCAGGGTGCGCAGAACCGGTCCCTGGCCGGCCGGGGTGCGGTTGCGCTGCCGGATGCTCAGAACCGCTCCCAGGCTGCCCAGGTAGGTCCCGAGCAGCAGGAGAAAGCAGCCGGCCGCGCCCAGCAGGCCGACGAGACTGCCGCCCAGGAGCGGCCCCAGCATCTTGGTGATGTTCATCGAGGTGGTCTCCAGGACCAGCGCCCGCAGGATCTGGGGCCGGCCGACGATGTCGGCGATGAGGGTCCGGCGGGCCGGCCAGTCCATGGTCCAGGAGAGACCCAGCAGCAGGCTCCCCACCGCCAGGTGCCAGTACTGGAGTCCGCCGCTCACCAGCAGGAGCCAGAGCCCCAGCATCACCGCGCAGTTCAGCCCCTGGGCCAGCGCCAGGAGCGTTCGCCGCACCATCCGGTCGGCGATGACGCCGCCCAGCAGGCCGAAGCAGAGAAGCGGGGCGTTGCGGTAGAAGCCGACGAGGGCCACATGCCAGGCCGAGTCGGTCAGGTCCAGGACCAGCCAGCCGACGACCACCACCTCGACCCAGCGGGCCAGGTACCAGAGGAAACTGGCCAGCCAGAGCCGGCGGTAGTCGCGCCAGGCCAGCGGCTGGAGCGCCTCGACCCGGACGGGCAGACGGCGGACGGCCAGCAGGTTCATCGGGACTTTCTCCCGGCGGGCCTGGCCCGATTGTACTACAGGCCCGGCCGGATATGGTAGAATGGGAGCGCCCGGCCGGGCCGATGGGTCGGGGGAGAGGAGCGGCCATGATCACCGGCATCAGCCATATCGCCTTTCGGGTGAGCGATCTGGACCGGGCGCTGGCCTTCTACAGTGGTCTCCTGGGCTTTCCGGAGATGTTCCGTCTCTACGGCGACGACGGCGCCCTCTGGCTGGTCTATCTGCGGGTCAGCGAGACCACCTACCTGGAGCTCTTCCCCGGCGGCGACCCCCGACCCGAGGTCGGCCGCCGGGCCCTCGGCTACAACCACTTCTGTCTGGCGGTCGACGACCTGCGCCAGACCCTGGCCGACCTGGCCGCCCGGGGGCTCGTCCTCGAGGGCGAGCCCCGATTGGGACGCGACGGCAACTGGCAGTACTGGATCACCGATCCGGACGGCAACCGCATCGAACTTATGGAGATCGCCCCCGATTCGCTCCAGCGCCAGGCCCTGGCCCGGCTGGCGGCGGCCCGCGGAGGTGAAGCCCATGCCCCGGCTGACCACTGAGGAGTTCCTGATCTTCCTGAACCGCAACCCCAACGCCCTGCTGGCCAAGCGCCACTACCAGCCCGGTGAGCGGCTCGACCCCGGCCTCTACTGGAATGTGACCGCCCAAAAGATCGAGGCCTTTCCCGAGCCGACCACCGCCCGGAGCGTCTACGTGAAGCTCCACGACGATACCGAGGCCTCCTTCGCCGACGTCTTCCGGACCTTCGCCCTGGGCGGCGGCGGCCCCTCGGGCCGGGCGCTCCCGCCCGACTTCGCCACCGCCCGTCGGGAAGCCGCCCATGCATGACGAACGCGTCCTGCGCTTCCTCGACCCGGCGGCCCTCGTGGAGCTGACCGAGGAGATGGTGCGCTTTCCGACGGTCAACCCGCCGGGCGACGAGGGCCCCCTGGCCGATTTTCTGGCCGAGGAGCTGCGGGCTCTGGGGCTGCCGGCCGAGGTCCAGCCGCTGGCCGAGGGACGGGCCAACGTCATCGCCCGCCTGCCGGGAAGTGGCGAGCGGCCGGGACTCATCCTGAGCGGCCACCTGGATGTGGTCAGCCCCGGCGAGCAGCCCTGGCGCACCCCGCCCTTCACGCCGACCCTGGTGGGCGACCGGCTGTACGGGCGCGGCACGGCCGATATGAAGGGCGGCTGTGCGGCCCTCATCTGGGCGGCGGTGGCCATCCAGCGCTGCGAGCAACCGCTCAAGGGCGACCTCATCCTGGCCCTGACGGCCGGGGAGGAGGTCGACTCCATTGGCGCCCGCCGGCTGGTCGAGTCGGGCCGGCTCCAGGGCGCCGGCGGCGTGCTCATCGCCGAGCCGACCGGTCTGGAGGTCTACGTCGCCGAGAAGGGGGTCGTCTGGCTGGAGATCATCACCCACGGCCGGACGGCCCACGGCTCGATGCCCGAGCTGGGCGTCAACGCCATCAGCCAGATGGCGGAGGTCATCCGCCGGCTGGAGACCCTGCCCCTCCCGGCCCGGCCGCACCCGGTCCTCAGCCCGCCCTCGCTCAACATCGGTCTGATCCAGGGTGGGGTCAAGATCAACGTCGTTCCCGACCGCTGCCGCCTGGAGGTCGATATCCGCACGCTGCCCGGCACCACCAGCCAGGACGTTCTGCGGCTGGTCCAGGGGCTCCTGGACGACCTGGCCCGTCAGCGCCCGGGCTTCGCCGCCGAGGTCCGGCTCCTCCAGGAGCGGCCGCCGGTCGAGACCTCGCCGGCGGCGCCGCTCGTCCAGACGACCCTGCGCATCGTCCAGCAGCGCCTGGGCCGGACGCTCACGCCGGGCGGCGTCCCCTATGGCACCGACGGCTCGGTCTACGCCCCGCTCCTGGGGATCCCCATGGTCATCTGCGGTCCGGGGCGGGCCGAGCTGGCCCACCAGCCCGACGAGTACGTTGAAGTGCCGGCCCTGCTGGCGGCCGCCGAGATCTACACCCTGGTCATCCGCGACCTGCTGGTGGCCTGACTCAGCGGGGCCACCGTCCCAGCACCAGAACATCGCGCCAGGTGCCCTCGACCCGGACCTGGGCCCGGAGCAGCCCTTCCGGAACGAAGCCCTGACGGAGCAGAGCGGTCGTTTTCTCGGTCGCCTCCGGCTCGGCGAAGGCCTGCAGTTTACCGTCGGCGGGCAGCGGCAGCGCCGCCAGCAGGGCCGGAGCCTGGTCCTGAAAGGCCGGGTGGACGAAGAGGTCGAGGAGCAGGGCCTCGCGCCAGTGCGGCGTCTGGCAGAGGGTGGCCAGTCCCACCACCGCGCCCGGTCGGGTGACCAGGACGCGGGCCGCCTGAGCCCGGACCGGCCAGGCTCCGCCCCCGCTCAGCCCGTCCATCAGCCGGACGAAGGCCCCCTCGAAGCTCCGCGGACCATGGACGCCGAAGGCCACGCTCCGCACGGTCCAACCGCCTTCGACCAGGTGCAGGGCGACGCAGCCGGGAAAGTCGCCCCAGGCGACCGGGCGCACGGTGGTCGGGCCGGGGGTGAAGAGCTGAGCCTCGGCGTCGGGGGTCCGGTAGCGGACCATCGCTCCGGTCGTCCCCCGGCCGATGAAGCCGACCTGCTGGTAGAGGAAGTACGGTGGGGTCTGGTAGCCGGTGCTCAGGGTGAGCAGGACCCCGCCCCGGGCGTCGAAGTCGGCCGTGGCGGCGGTCAGCACCGCCCGGGCGGCCCCCTGCTGGCGGTGGTCGGGGTGGGTGTAGACGTGCTGGAGCAGCCCGACCGGGGGGTCGCCGGCCTCGACGAGGGTCACGTTGGTGATGATCTGGCCGGCCGGCGTCACCGCCAGGTAGAAGTGGGTGGGAAGGTCGGGCAGCGCCCCCGCGAGGGCCAGCCGGAGGGGCGTCAGCCACTCCGGGGGTTTGTGGGCCAGAAAGGCCAGGATCGCCTCGCGCCAGTGGGCATCCGGGGCGGTGACACAGAGGATCTCGACGGCGAGGCCGTGACGGAGACGGGCGGTGGTCAGGCGGCGTTCCATGGTCCTCTCCCTTCTCCCTGGCAAGGATGGGCGCGACGGGCGGGCGAGCGTCGGCGCCGGTCGCCTCGGTTGTGGTACAATCGAGGGCAGCACTCCCCGTGGTGAGGCGCGGCGATGAGCGAGTACGGAAACGGGCCGGTCGAGACGCCGACGCCGGCCGTTCACACCATTCAGAAAGAGGTCATCGAGGAGGCGGTCCGCCAGATCATCCGGGCCATCGGGGAGGATCCCCAGCGGGAGGGCCTGGTGGGCACCCCGGCCCGGATCGCCGAGATGTACGCCGAACTCTTCCAGGGGATCGGGGTCGACCCCGCGGCCGAGCTGCTGGTCGGCTTCGAGGAGGGCCACGAGGAGCTGGTTCTTTTGCGCGATATCCCCTTCTACTCGCTCTGTGAGCATCACTTTCTGCCCTTCCACGGCGTGGCCCACGTCGGCTACATCCCCCGTGGCCGGGTGGTCGGCATCAGCAAACTGGCCCGGGTGGTCGAGATCCTGGCCCGCCGGCCCCAGCTCCAGGAGCGGCTGACCACCCAGATCGCCGACACCATCGTCAACGCCCTCCAGCCGGCGGGGGTGGCGGTGGTCATCGAGGCCACCCACCTCTGCATGACGATGCGCGGGGTCAAGAAGCCCGACACGGTGGTGGTGACCTCGGCCATGCGCGGCCTCTTCCGCGACTCGCCGGCCACCCGGGCCGAGTTCCTGGCCCTCATTCGCAACGGGCGCTAGGTGGACCGGATTCTCCTGCAGGGGCTCCAGTTCTACGCCTATCACGGCGTGAATCCCGAGGAGCAGGCGCTCGGCCAGCGCTTCCAGGTGGATCTCTGCCTGGGACTCGATCTGCGCCCGGCCGGGCAGACCGACGACCTCAGCCAGACGGTCAACTACAGCGCGGTCTACCGCCGCGTCCGCCAGGTCGTCGAGGGCGAGCGGTTCCGTCTGCTCGAGGCCCTGGCCGAGCGCCTGGCGGCCGTTCTCCTGGCCGAGTTTCCGCTGGCCACGGTGACCGTCCGCGTGACCAAACTGCACCCGCCGCTCCAGGGGGCGGTTCAGGGGACGGTGGCCGTCGAGATCACCCGCGAGCGGGCCTGAGTCAGGAGCGGCTGGGGCGGGCCGGTGCCGCCGACCGGCTGCTGGCCCAGCCCAGCAGGATGATAAGGAGCCCGATGGCCACCATCAGCCGGCCGACGCCCCAGAGGTCGGCCAGCACCCCGATGACAAAGACTGGCAGCGTCGAGCCCAGGTTGCCCAGGGTGTTGAGGACGCCGAAGATCCGTCCCCGCATCCCCGGCGGCGTCTCCTGCTGCAGCACCACGTTGGCCGGAATGATCACCCCGGCGTTGGCCACCCCCAGAAGAAACGCCAGAGCCATCACCACCACAAGGAACCCCGGCAGTCCCCCGGGATGAGCGGTCAGCAGCAGGTCGCCCCAGAGCAACCGGGTGAGACCCCGGTAGATCGCCAGGATGATGACGATGACCCCGGTGGCGATGAAACTGCGGGCGATGAGCCAGCGATGGGGGAGGTGCCGGCCGTAGCGGCCGATAATGAGCGAGCCGCTGATGACCCCCAGCCCGGCCGGGGCCACCAGGTAGAAGGCGTCGGCCTCCTCCAGCCCCAGCACGGTGGCGGCGTAGCCCGGCCCCAGGGCAGCCGTGACCCCGGCCAGCGACCAGGCCAGGGCCAGGGCCAGCAGCACCTGGAAGATGGGCGGGTTCTGCCGCAGATACCGCCAGCCGGCCAGGAGATCGCTCAGCACCAGCCGGGCCCGGGCCAGGACCGATCCTCGCGGCGGGGCGACCACCCCCTCCGGGGGGACAGCCCGCAGCGCCAGGGCGGCGCCGGCGAAGGAGAGGCCGGCCAGCCCGAAGACCGCGTCCGTGCCGAAGAGCTTGATGAGCGGTCCGGCCCCGGACATGCCGATGATGAACGAGAGGTTGTAGGTCAGGGTGAAGAGGGAGTTGGCGGCCACCAGTTGCCCCGGCGCCACCAGACGGGGGATGGTGGCCGCCTCCGCCGGCACGAAGAACTGACGGACACTGCTGGCCAGGAAGGCCAGCAGGAAGAGCACCGCCACCTGATGGCCCAGCAGGAGAAAGCCCAGGCAGAGAAGAGCCCGGGCGACGTTGGTGGCCACCAGCACCTGACGCTTATCGGCGTGGTCCACCAGCACCCCGGCCAGGACGCCGAAGATGACCGCCGGCGCGGTCACGCAGAGGACCAGCAGGCTGACGGCCGCATTCGAGCCAGTCTGACGGTAGACCTGGACGAGCAGGGTGAAGTAGACCAGGTTGTCGGCGATCTGCGAGAGCACCTGGGCGGTCCAGAGGCCCAGGAAGGCCCGCTGGCGCAGGACCGCCCGGTAGCCGACACCCTGGTCGGCGGGACCGGCGATGACGGCGGTGGAAGGGCTGTTCTGCTCGTGAAGCGGCACCGATGGTCTCCACAGGGTGGCCCCGGGGCCACCGTCTACGCTCAGCCTACACAACGGGGCGGCTGCGGGTCAAGGGCGCGGCGGCGCCGGCTGAGCGGCCGGCCGAAACGTGATACAATCAGGCCCGAAGGTATCCCAGAGGACGGAGGCAGCGCGTGGTACGGGCTCAGATCGTTGGCGCGACCGGCTACGGGGGGCTGGGCATGGTCGAACTGCTCCTGCGCCACCCCCACTTCACCATCAGCGGCCTTTTGGCCAAAACCGATGTCGGCCGCCCCCTGAGCGACTTCTTCCCCCATCTGCGGGGCTTCTGCGACCGGGTGGTCGAGGAGGCCGAGCCGGAGCGCATCGGCCGCGACTGCGACGTCGTCATCTTCGCCACTCCCGATGGGGTGGGGATGCAGTACGCCGCCGATCTCGTGGCGCGGGGCGTCCGCGTCCTGGACTACAGCGGCGACTTCCGCTTCGCCTCGCCAGAGGACTACGCCCGCTACGCCCAGCTGCACCCCTCGCTCCGCGGCCGGCCGCACGCCGCGCCGGACCTGCTCCCCCGGGCCGTCTATGGCCTGCCCGAACTCAACCGCGAGGCCATCCGGACCGCCCCGGTGGTGGGCAACCCGGGCTGCTTTGCCGTGGCCATGATCCTGGGGCTGGCGCCGGCCGTCCAGGCCCGCATCGTCGACCCCCGCTCCCTCATCTGCGATGGCAAGACCGGTATCTCCGGCGCCGGCAAGAAGCCGAGCCCGGTCCACCATTTCCCTGAGCGCAACGAGAACGTCACCCCCTACCGGGTGGCCAGCCACCAGCACACGGTCGAGACCACGCTGACCCTGAGCCGGCTGGCCGGTGAACCCGTCGGCCTGACGTTTGTGCCGCACCTCCTCCCGGTCACCCGGGGCATCATCTGCACCCTCTACGCTACCCTGACCGAACCACTGACCACCGCGCAGGTCCACGCGGTCTACCAGGCGTTCTACCGGGAGGAGCCGTTCGTGCGGCTCCTCCCGCCGGGGGCGACGGCCACGCTCAAGGCCGTCCTGGGCAGCAACCTCTGCGATATCTCGGTCACGGTCGACGAGCCCCACCGGCGGCTCGTCGTCGTCTCGGTCATCGACAACCTGCTCAAGGGCCAGGCCGGGGTGGCGCTCCAGAATCTGAACCTCATGTTCGGCTTCCCGGAGACGCTGGGCCTGGAGCGGGTCCCGCTCTACCCGTAGGAGCGGCGATGGACGTCGCGCCGGTGCCCCCGGTCCGTCCGGTCCTGACGGTGGTGAGCCCGGTCCCGCCGTCTCTTCCCGAGCGGCGGGTGGTCGGGGCGGAGGTCCTGGCCGTCGACGGGCCGACAGTGCTCCTGCGCCTGGGGGGCCTTGAGGTGCGGGCGCTGAGCACCGTCCCCCTCGCGGTGGGCGAGCGGCTGCGCCTGCTGGTCGCCCAGGCGACGGCCGAGCGGGTGCTGCTCCAGGTCCTGCCGAGCGGGCCCTCCGCGGCCGCCGGGGCCGCCCGCGATCTGGCGGGCTGGCTGGACGAGGTTGGGCTGCCCGTGACCCCGCTCTTCCAGGGACTGGTCCGGGCCTTTCTGGCCCGGCGGTTGCCTCTCGACCCCCTGGATCTGCTCGACCTGGGGCAGCGGCTGAACGCCTGGGGGCTGACCACGGCCGGGGACCTGGAGGCCGCCGCCGACCTGGTCAGCCGGGGCCTGCCGGTGACGCCGGCGACTCTGGCCATCGCCCGGCCCCGGCCGGGGGAGCCTCTCGCGGCGCTGGCGGCTCTCTGGCGGCTTCTCGCCGGGGAGGGCGCTCGACCGGAGGCGGCGGCCGGCGCGCCCGGGCGGGCTCTCCTGGACCTGCTGACGCGTCTGATCGCCGACGGGGAGGAGAGGCCCGATCCGGTCTGGCTCCGCTGGGCGGCCGAGACCCTGGGCACCGCCCCGGAGGCCCGTCTGGCCCGGGCGCTGAGCGACCCCGCGCGGCTGGCCGACCAGGAGCACGACCTTGTCGTGCTGCTGCGCCGGCTGGAGGCGACCCTGGCCGCCGACGGGCCGAAGCGGTCGGACCTGGCGGGGCTGGTCGAGCGCGCCCGTCAGGCCCTGGAACAGCAGCACCTGGAGAACGCGGGCCGCCTCCAGACCGAGACCCCGGCTCTGGTCCTGCCGCTGCCGGCGCCGTGGGCGCCCGGGGCCGCCGCCTGGGTGCGCGTCGAATGGGAGGAGCCGGCGGAAGCGGCGGGGGCGGCGTCGCCGGCGCCGCTCACCCTGACCCTGGAGGTCGATCCGCCCTCGCTTGGCCGTCTCCAGGTGCAGGTCCAGGTGCGGGGACGGCGGCTGGCCCTCGTGGTGCGCTGTGCAACCCCCGCGGTCCAGCAGTTTGTGGCCGGGCGCCTGGACGAGCTGGTGGCCGCTCTGGAGGGGTTGGGGTATACTGTCCACAGCCGGCGCTGCGACCTGCTCGCCCCGGCCCGCGCCGGCGAGGAGATGGAGCCAGTCCAGCGGCGGGTGGACGAACGGGCATGACGGAGGCGAGAAGGCCGGCGCGCCGGCCCCGACGGGCGGTGGCGCTGGAGTACCAGCGAGGGAAGCAGCGGGCGCCGGTGGTCGTGGCCACCGGGCAGGGGCTCATCGCCGAGCGGATCATCGCCCTGGCCCGCGCCCACGGGATCCCCATCCGCGAGGACCCGGTGCTGGTGACGCTGCTGGCCCGTCTGGATGTCGGCGACCTCATTCCGCCGGAACTCTACCCGGTCGTCGCCGAGGTCTTCGCCTGGGTCTACCGGCTGAACGCCGAGCGGGCGCGTCGACCGAACCGCTAGGAGGGCGTGTGCGTCGCCGTGGGCTGCTCCTGATCCTCGGTCTGCTGGTCCTGGCCGCGCTCGGTGGCCTGCTTCTTCTCTGGCCGCGTGGTCCGGCCCGGCCGGCACCGGAGCCCACGCCCGCTCCTGAGACGCCGACCCCGCTGGCCTCGCCCACGACCGGGACCTGGCCCGCGCCGACGACCGCGCCCACGCCAGTGGCGACCCCGACGCCCGGCCGCTGGTACGGGTACATCCCGCTCATCGGC
>CACRXC010000191.1_pt1 | contig 55354 bp, 53 predicted proteins | sample 5377091 | NCBI WGS metagenome assembly CACRXC01 (sample SAMEA6061845, study PRJEB28556) | metagenome | reverse complement strand
ATCCTTGCCTGGTCCCGCTGGCGTCGTCGCCAGCAGAAAATCGCCCAGGCGTGTCATCGCCGACGCCGCTTGAGACAAGAAAGGGAACTGTAATACTAGCCCGTGGGTGCCCCTCTCCGGTCTACGGGGAGGGGCACGCTAACCCAGGTAGGCAGCGCCATTCCTGCCTACCTGGAGGGCTTGGACAGAGTGCTGGTCATCCAGCGTGGGTGAGAGGGTCAGAAGAGACCGACCGGGCGGCGGCCGGAGAGGGTGGACGGTCTGACCGGCCTGCGGGGAGAGATGCCGGCCGCTACGGGTGGAGGAGCAGGCCGGGCAGGGCCTGACGGAGAAGCGCGGCTGCGCGCAGAAGGCCGAGGAGGACCGTGCCCAGGGCCAGAATCCCCAGCCCCTCGCTCGGGACCATGCCCCCGACGGCCAGTGCGCCCCAGAGGGCGCAGAGAAGCTTCAGCCCGCCGTAGAGCGCCCGCACCGGCCGGCTGTGCCAGAGGAGGCCCATCGCTCCCCGGGCCAGCGGGTCCGCGCCCGCCCTCAGGGCCTGGGTCTGACGCAGCCAGTCCACCACCAGGTCGCGGCTCAGGGCCAGGAGCGGGACGACCGGCCCCACCAGACCCAGCATCGCCCAGGCCACCCACACCAGATTGGCGCTCAAATGGTCGGCGTAAGCATCGGTCAGGGCTCCGATCAGGCTCTGCCAGCCACGCCGCCGGGCCAGCCAGCCGTCGGCGACATCGGTCAGACCGGCTGTGAGGAGAAGAAGCGCCCCGGCGAGGGCCCCGAAGGACGACCCCGGCCAGAGGAGCAGCAACCCCACGGCCAGGGCTGTGAGCAGCACGCGGGCCAGGCCCAGGAGATTAGGCAGGTGCAGTCTACCAGAGGCCCAGTTCGGCCTTGGCCTCTTCACTGCACATCGTGAAGGGGTCCCACGGGGGACTCCAGACCAGGTTCACCGTGACGGTGCCCACGCCCGGGAGCTGTCCGACCAGCGCCTCGATCTGAGCGATGAGGATCGGGCCCAGCGGACAGGCCGGCGAGGTCAGCGTCATGGTTACTATGACGTTGTTCCGCTCGTCGATATCAATGCCGTAGACCAGGCCCAGGTTGATAATGTCGATACCGATCTCAGGGTCGTAAACCTCTTTCAGAATCTCGCGAACCTGGTCAACGGTGATGGCCGGCGGCGTGCGGCGTTCGGCGGCCGGCGCTTCGGCATCCGCGTGGCCGACAACCGTCGGCGCCGGGCTCGCCGGAACGGGCTGCTTGCCCGCGCCGGCGTGGACCTGTTTGGCAGCCGTGCTCTGCTCCATGCGGTCTCTCCCCTTTCTCGGGTGCGCTGGCTTATCCCTGATCCAGGCGCTCGCGGACGAGGGTCAGTGCCTCCTGCAACGTGTTCCAGGCCAGGATGGCGCACTTGATGCGCACCGGGAACCTCTTGACTCCCTGGAGCGCCTCCAGGTCGCCCAGATCCTCCAGCCGCTCGGCCGGCTCGTTGCGCAGCATCACCCCTTTGAACGTCTCCAGGATGGCCGCCGCCTCGGCCAGAGTCCGCCCTTTGATCACCTCAGTCATCATCGAGGCTGAGGCCTGGCTGATCGAACAGCCCCGCCCGGTGAAGGCCACCGCCTCGATACGGTCGCCGGCCAGGCGCAACCCCAGCTCGATCTCATCGCCACAGAGGGGATTGCTCCCCTGAACAACCAGGGTGGCGTCGGCGAGCGTCCCCCGGTTGCGCGGGTGCCGGTAGTGGTCGAGAATGACCTCTTTGTACAGTTCATCGACCAACGACACTGCCGAACAACTCCTTCGCCCGGATGAGGGCCGCCACCAGGCGGTCGACCTCCTCACGGGTATTGTAGATGTAGAAACTGGCCCGGGCGGTGGCCGCCACACCCAGGTGGCGCATCAGCGGCTTGCAACAGTGGTGCCCGGCCCGGATGGCGATCCCCTCCTGGTCGAGAATCGTGCCCACATCGTGGGCGTGGATGTCGGCCAGGTTGAAGGAGATGACCCCCGTCCGGCGCTGCGGATCCGGCGGCCCGTAGATCACCAGGTCCTCCACCTGGCTCAGCGCCGCCAGCGCGTAGGCGGTGAGAGCCACCTCGTGAGCCCGAACGTTCTTCATCCCCAGGGCGCTCAGGTAGTCCACCGCCGCCCCCAGACCGATGGCGTCGGCGATGTTGGGCGTGCCGGCCTCGAACTTCCAGGGCGGGTCGTTCCAGGTCGCCGTGGTCAGCTGCACATCGCGGATCATGCTGCCCCCACCCAGGAAGGGCGGCATGCGCTCCAGGTGCTCGCGCCGCCCGTAGAGGACGCCGATGCCGGTCGGCCCCAGCATCTTATGGCCCGAGAAGGCCAGGAAGTCGCAGTCCAGGGCCTGCACATCGATGGGCAGGTGCGGAGCGGCCTGGGCGGCGTCGATGACGGTGATGGCGCCGACCGCGTGGGCCTGGCGGACGATCTCGGCCACCGGCGTGATCGTCCCCAGGACGTTAGAGGCCATCGTCACCGCCACAATCCGGGTGCGCGGCGTCAGCTGGCGGGCGAAGTCCTCCATGTCCAGTTCGCCGGTGGGGGTCAGACCGACGAAGCGGAGCACCGCCTCCTTCTCCCGGGCCAGAATCTGCCAGGGCACCAGGTTGCTGTGGTGCTCCATGATCGTGGTCACAATCTCGTCGCCAGGACGCAGGTGGGCCCGGCCCCAGGTGTAGGCCACCAGGTTGAGCCCCTCGGTCGTGTTGCGGACGAAGATAATGGTCTCCGGCCCCGGGGCGTTGATGAAGCGGGCCACTTTGGCCCGCGCCCCCTCGTAGGCCTCGGTCGCCCGGTCGCCCAGGGTGTGGACGCCCCGGTGGACGTTGGCGTTGTAGCGGCTGTAGTAGTCCACCAGCGTCTCGATGACCGCCCGTGGCTTCTGGCTGGTGGCCGCGTTATCGAGATAGACCAGGGGCCGGCCGTTGACCACCTGGTGGAGGATCGGGAAATCGGCCCGGATCCGGGCTGTGTCCAGCATCGCCGCCCCTCCTCTGCCCGTCACCGCCGGGCTGCGCTCACGGGTCGCCGACCTCGACCAGCACGTCCCCGCCCTCGACCCGCACCCGGTAGACCGGCACCGGCTGCGTGGCCGGAAGGGAGAGCGGCCGGCCGGTCCGCAGGTCGAACTGCGAGCCGTGGAGCGGACACTCGATGGCCATGTCGACAAGTTCCCCCTCCGAGAGCGAGGCCTCGGCGTGCGAACAGATATCGTAGATCGCGTAGAACGTCCCGCCAACGTTGCAGAGGGCGATCGGCTCACCGTCCACCTCGACCCGCCGGACGGTGCCCGGCGGGACCTGGGCGACGGTGGCCACCTTGACCCAGCGCCCCATCGCGCCGTCGCCTCCTCAGCCGATCTTCACCGAGATGGCCGCCCGCAGCTGCTCCTGCAGTCCGGCCAGCGGTACCCGCTCCAGCACCGGCTCGAAGAAGCCCTCGACGATCAACCGCTCGGCCGCCGCCCGGCTGAGGCCCCGGCTCATCAGGTAGAAGAGCTGCTCGGGGTCGACCGGACCGACGGTGGCGCCGTGGGTGCAGCGGACGTCGTTGGCCTCGATCTCCAGCCGGGGGATCGAGTCGGCCCGGGCGGTGTCGCTCAGCACCAGGTTGCGGTTGGCCTGGTAGGCGTCGGCCCGCTGAGCCACCCGGTGGATGCGGATGAGGCCGTTGTAGACCGAGCGGGCCCGATCCTTGAGGGCCGCCTTGAAGAGCAGGTCGCTGCTGGTGTGCGGGGCCCGGTGCTCCTGGAGCGTCTGGTGGTCCAGATGCTGCTGACCGTCGCCGAAGAGCAGGCCCAGGATCTCGGCGCTGGCCCCCGGACCGGCCATCAGGCTGTCGACGTAGGTCTTGGTCAGCCGGCTGCCCAGCGCCACGATCAGCTCGTTGACCGCGCTATCGCGGTCGGCGTGCACCCGGACCCGGCCGAAGTTCCAGACGCTCCGGCCCCACTGCTGGAGGTGGACGTAGCGGACCTGGGCGCCCTCTTTGGCGAAGACCTCGACCACCCCGCAGTGGAGGGCCGGGGCCTCGTCCCGCGAGAGGTACTCATCGATAAAGGTCAGGCTGCTGCCCGGTTCGGCGATGACCAGGGTGTGGGTGAAGAGCCCCAGCCCCGGTGTGGTCAGCCAGTAGACGACCTGGAGCGGGAGCGCGACCTCGACCCCCTCCGGCACGTAGACCAGCGCCCCGCCGCTGCAGAAGGCGGCGTGGAGGGCGGTGAACTTATCCTCGTCGAACCGGACCAGGCGGTGGAGGTGCTCCCGGACCAGGTCCGGGTAGGCGCGGGCGGCGGTGTCCAGGTCGGTCAGGAGGACCCCCTGCCGGGCCAGGTCCGGGGCGAGCTGCTGGAAGACCGCCGCCGAGTCGCGCTGGAGGAGGAGCCCCGCTTTGGCGCCCTCCTCGGTCAGGAACTGCTGGAAGACCGCTGGCAGATCAGCGGGCCGGCCAGCCGGATGCGGCTCCCGGAACGGCTGGAAGGCGTTGAGGTCGAGCGCCCGCAGGTCGGTCCGCCGCCAGTCTTCATCGGTCCGGCTGGGCAGCGGCAGGCGCTCGAAGGCCGCCCAGGCCTGCTGGCGCAGGTCGGCCAGCCAGGCGGGATCGTTCTTCAGGTCGCTCAGGGCCCGGACCGCCGCGGCCGAAAGGCCGGGGGCCAGGCCGGGCGCAGTCTCTGGCACAGTCACTGGCTGCTGGCTCACGCTCGTGTCACTCCCATCAGCGGGCGGGCCTCCCGACTGTCCGAGCGGCCCGCCCGACGGCCTCTGAGATCGCTGTTGACAGGGGTCGGTTCAGCCGACCGAGCCCTCCATTTCGAGCTGGATGAGCCGGTTCATCTCGACGGCGTACTCCATCGGCAGTTCTTTGACAATCGGCTCGATGAAGCCGTTGACGATCATCGCCGTCGCCTCGGCCTCGCTCAGGCCCCGGCTCATCAGATAGAAGAGCTGCTCCTCACCGACCTTCGAGACGGTCGCCTCGTGGCCGATGGTCACCCGCTCCTCTTCGACCTCGATGTAGGGATAGGTATCCGAGCGGGAGATATCGTCGAGCAGCAGGGCGTCGCAGCGGACGTTGGACTTGACATCGTGGCAGCCCTTCTCGACCTTGAGCAGCCCCCGGTAGGTGGTCCGCCCGCCGCCCTTGCTGATCGATTTCGAGGTGATGAGCGAGGTCGTGTAGGGGGCGGCGTGGATGACCTTGGCTCCGGCGTCCTGGTGCTGCCCCTTGCCGGCGAAGGCGATGGAGAGGATCTCGCCCTTGGCGCCCGGCTCGACCATGAAGACCGCCGGGTACTTCATGGTCAGCTTCGAGCCAATGTTGCAGTCCACCCACTCCATCGTCGCGTCCTGGTAGGCGACCGCCCGCTTGGTCACCAGATTGTAGACGTTGTTCGACCAGTTCTGGATAGTGGTATAGCGGCAGCGGGCGCCCTTCTTGACGATGATCTCGACGACGGCGGCGTGGAGGCTGTCGGTCGAGTAGATCGGGGCGGTGCAGTTGTGGACCGCGAAGCCCCGCACCAGGTAGGAGTTGGGCTCCTCGACGTCGAGGTTGAAGACGAAGCCGTCGTAAGGGAGGCGGCGGATCTCCTTGATCGGGACCAGGAAGTAGTCGCCGGCGTCCCGCACCTCCCCCATCCGCCGGTTCTCGGTCCAGACCACGATGTACTGATCCCGGCGCCGGATGCGGCGGCCCGCGACCGTGTCCTCCCCGCCCTTACGGATCTCGATGCTCGCGTAGAGGCCCATGCGGGCGAGGATCTCCTGGATCTGGCGGGCCAGGGTGGGAGAGGCGGTCGCGACCCGGCGCATCTCGCTGGCCCCTTTCACGGAGAGATTGCCGTCGCCGGCGACGTAGGCCTCCAGGAGCGGCCGCAGCTGATCCGCGGGCAGGGCCATGATCTCCGGGCTCAGCGCCTTGGTGGCCGCTCCCTTGCCGGCGTGGCGGAGGCAGAACTCCATCAGCTCGCGCGAGTACACCGAGACGGTCACGCTATGCTTGGCGCGCACGTGCGTGACCAGCGCCCTCTTCCCCGTCACCTCCTCGATCAGGGCTCTGGCGCGCTCGATGTTCTCCGTTTCGCGTTCGCCGAAGGAGAGGGCAACCACCGGCTGGTTGAGCTTTTTGTGGAGGTAGGCCGAGCCCTCGGCCAGGTAGTAGCCCAGGAGGCGCAGCTGGGCCTCGGTGAACGCCGGATTAAAGCCCTCCGGGTGGATCTTCGGGAAGACCAGGAAGTCGCCGGCGCGCAGCTCGCCGGCCGGCACGTAGATGGGTTTGGCCTGAAGGAGCTTCGGCGTGCTGGCCTCCGGCTGCCACCCGTTGCGCGGAGCGCGGGCGACGCGCACCGCCTCCCGCCGCACGGTGAGGACCGGATGCTCCGGCGTCAGGCGGAAGGTATTGTGCGGCGAGATCGGGACGATCTCGACGAGGTCACCGCGGTAGGGGCGGACCATCACGGCCCGCACCTTCGCCTTCCGGCCCGTCTCGGTGACCACCCAGTCGCCGGGCTTGACGCTTTCGATGTTCGCCCACCGGTCCCCGAGGCTGATCTGCTCCCCCGCCGGGAGGCAGCCCTCCACGTAGTGGACATAGGCCCCTCTCTCCACAATGATGAGCGTCCGCTCGAACTGGCCCATGTTCTGGGCGTTGATGCGGAAGTAGGCCTGGAGCGGGATCTCGACCTGGACCCCCTCGGGCACGTAGATGAAGCTGCCCCCCGACCAGACCGCCGAGTTGAGGGCGGCGAACTTGTTGTCGTTGGGCGGCACAACCGTACCGAAGTACTGCCGGACCAGGTCCGGGTACTCGCGGACGGCGGTGTCGGTGTCGCAGAAGATGACGCCCTTCTTCTTCAGGTCCTCGCGGATCGAGTGGTAGACAACCTCCGACTCGTACTGGGCCGAGACCCCGGCCAGGAACTTGCGCTCGGCCTCGGGGATGCCCAGCCGGTCGAAGGTCCGCTTGATGTACTCGGGCACCTCGTCCCAGCTGCGGCCCTTCTTCTCGGTCGGGCGGACGTAGTAGTAGATCTCATCGAAGTTGATGCCGGAGAGGTCGCCCCCCCAGGTGGGCATGGGGCGCTTGAGGAAGTACTCCAGAGCCTTCAGGCGGAACTGACGCATCCAGTCGGGCTCGCCCTTCAGCCAGGAGATCTCCTCGACGACCTCCCGCGAGAGGCCTTTCTTGGCCTTGAAGACATAGTTCTCCGGGTCATGGAAGCCGTATTTCTCGTGGTAGTCTTCCCGCAGGGAGAGGATATCAACCGCCATGCCCAACGACCTCCTTTACGATTGCGTCGTACCCGCGGGCTTCCAGCTCCTCGGCCAGTTCGCGGCCGCCGGAGCGGACGATCCGGCCGTCGACCATAATGTGCACGACGTCCGGGGTGATGTAGTTCAGGATACGCTGATAGTGGGTGATGATGAGCACCCCCAGGTTCGGTCCCAGGAGCGCGTTGACCCCCTGGGCCACGATCCGCAGGGCGTCGATGTCCAGCCCCGAGTCGGTCTCATCGAGGATGGCGATCTCGGGCTGCAGCACCGCCATCTGCAGGATCTCCGCCCGCTTCTTCTCCCCACCCGAGAAGCCCTCGTTCAGGTAGCGGGTGGCGAAGGAGTCGTCCATCTTCAGCAGCGCCATCTTCTCTTTGAGCAGGCGGCGAAACTGGGCCGGGGTGATGCGCTCACCGTGGACCGCCTTGACCGCCATGCGCAGGAAGTTGGCGACCGTCACACCGGGAATGGCCGTGGGATACTGGAAGGCCAGGAAGACGCCGCGCTTGGCCCGCTCGTCGGGCGGCAGCTCCAGCAGGTTCTCGCCCTTCCAGAGGACCTGGCCGGCGATCACCTCGTACTTGGGGTGGCCCATGAGGGTGTAGGCCAGGGTGCTCTTGCCCGACCCGTTGGGGCCCATCAGGGCGTGCACCTGCCCCTTCTCCAGGACCAGGTCGACCCCTTTCAGGATCTCCCGGCCCTCGACGCTGACGCGCAGGCCTTCGATGATCAGCTTCTCCTCAGTCGTCATAGTCTCCCGCTGTACTCCTCTCCCGTCCTGGACTGGCAGGCCGCCGTCTCGGCGGCGGCCAGGACCTTCTCGACCACCGGGGCGAGCGCGCCCGGGCCGCGGTCAGTCCGCTCGGAGCGCACCAGGTCGGCCAGGGTGGTGGACTCCAGAACCGCGGTGATGGCCTGGTGGAGGCGCAGCCAGAGCGCCCGCGACAGGCAGTCGCCCTCGACCGCGCAACTGCCCGGCACGTAGTCGGCCGCCACGCAGTCCACCAGCGCCAGCGCCCCCTCCAGCGCCTGGAGGACGGCCGCCACGCTGATGGCCTCGGGGGGGCGGGTCAGCCGGTACCCCCCGTGGACCCCCCGCTGCCCCTCGACCAGCCCGGCGCGCCGCAGATGGGCGACGATCTGCTCGAGGTAGGGCAGCGGCAGACGCTCGGCGGCCGCGATGTCGCTCAGGGCCACAGGCCCCTGCCCGTAGGCCCGCGCCAGACGGGTCATCACCCGCAGCCCGTAGTGCACCCGGCTGGAGACCCGGAGCATCTCTCCCCCGAAAATTCCGACTGGTCCGCTAGGAATTGTAGCCGAGCGGCCCCCGCCTGTCAAGGAGTTTGGCAAGACCGGCCTTGCCTAAAAAATCTCCCGCTGTCTCTCGCTGTTTCCCCTTGACAGGCGGCCGGGCTCCCATCATAGTTGTCTCGAACATTTGTTCTATTTCGACCGCAGGAGGCGCGGCGTGGCCCCACGACAGAGATGGTCGCCGACGGCCGCCGAGACGGTGTTCATCGCCGGGCTCCTCGACCGGGCCCGGCAGGGCGACCGGGCGGCCGGACTGGCCCTCTGGACCGCGGTCCGGCCCTGGTTGAGCGGGCTGCTCGGGCGCCTGAAGCGGCGCCTGGGCGCCGCCAGTCCCCTGACCGCCGCCGACCTCGAACAGGAGGCCTTTCTGGCCTTCTGGGAGGCGGTCCACACCTACCGGCCGGGCGCGGTCAGCTTCCTCAGCCGGGTCCGCTGGCGGGTTTACTGGCATCTGCGCAGCCTGCTCCGGGGCGAATACCGCCGGCGCCGCCGCCTGCGCGCCTACCAGCCCCAGGAGCCAGAGGCCGAGCCGTGAGCCGCCAGCTGCCCGACTGGTCCCTGCTGGTCGCTCACCCGGCCCTGGCCCGGGCGCTCGGCGCGCTCTCGCCGCGCCAGCAGCTGGTCCTCCACCTCTACTTCTGGGAGGACCGCTCCCAGGCGGACATCGCCGCCCGGCTCGGCATCAGTCAGCAGGCTGTCAGCCGCACTATCGGTCGGGCTCTCCAGCAGCTGGGGCGGGCTCTGGGCGCCGCCGACCGGTCCCCTCCGTGTATAATGGGGGCGAGACCCGTGGCGGAGGCCGATGATGCCCGACGAACGGCTCCCGGCGGCCCGGACGGCGGTCGCGGCCGCCGGACTGGACGGCTGGCTGCTCTACGACTTCCGCGGCAGCAACCCGATTCTGTGGGAGCTCCTGGGGACCACAGTCCACACCACCCGCCGGTGCTTCCTGGTCCTGCCAGCGCAGGGTGAGCCCTGGCTTCTGGTCCATCAGGTGGACGCCGGCCAGGTCGCGGGCCTGGCCCTTCCCCGTCAGGTCTATCTCAGCCGCCTGGAGATGCTCGAGCGCCTGCGGTCGGTGCTCCGGCCCGGTCAGCGCTGGGCGATGGAGTACTCGCCGCTGGGAGCGCTGCCGATGGTCTCGCGGGTGGACGCCGGGACGCTGGAGCTCATCCGCTCGCTGGGGGTCGAGGTCGTCTCCTCAGCCGAGGTCCTGCAACTGGTGGTGGCCCGCTGGACGCCAGGGCAGGTGGCCAGCCATCTGGCCGCCGCGCGCAAGCTGGGTCAGGCCATGGAGGCGGCTTTCGCCTTCGTCGCCGAGAACGTTCACCGCGGGATCGGCGAATACCACGTGCTCCAGTACATTCTGGAGCGCTTCACCGCCCTGGGCCTGCGGATCGAGGACCAGCCGGTGGTGGCCGTCGGCGCCCACAGCGCCGACCCCCACTATACGCCGGGGCCGACGACCAGCGCGCCCATCCGGCCTGGCGACTGGCTGCTCATCGACATGTGGGCCCGGGAGATGGGAACCGAGACCATCTTCGCCGACATCACCTGGGTGGCCTTCGTCGGACCGGAGCCGCCGGCGCCGCAGCAGGCGGCCTTCGCCGCCGTCCGGGCGGCGCGCGACCGGGCGGTGGACGTCCTGCAGGCGGCCTGGGCCCGGGGCGAGACCCTGCAGGGCTGGCAGGTGGACCGCGAGGCCCGCGACCTTCTCACCGCCCACGGCTACGGCCCCTACTTCACCCATCGTCTGGGCCACAGCCTGGGCACCACCGTCCACGCCCTGGGCGTCAATCTCGACGACTTCGAAACCCACGATACCCGGCCGATCATCCCGGGGGTGGGGTTCACGATCGAACCGGGCGTCTACCTGCCCGAGTTCGGGGTCCGGCTGGAGATCAACGTCTTCGTCGACGCCGACCGGGGACCGCAGGTGACGACGCCGGTCCAGACGGAGATCGTCCGGATCATCCCCCGGTGAGCCGGGCGGCGACACCGGGAGGCGGCAATGCGACGGCTGGGAGTCGTTTTGCTCTCGGGCGGGCTCGATTCGACCACCGCGGCGGCCTGGGCCCGGGCCCAGGGGTACGAGGTTCTGGCCCTGACCGTCGACTACGGCCAGCGGCACGCCCGCGAGCTCCAGGCGGCCCGGGCGGTGGCCGCGGCGCTGGGGCTGCGGCACCAGGTGGTCACGGTGCCCTTCTTCCGCGACCTGGCCTGGTACTCGGCCCTGACCCAGCCGGGGCGGTTTGCCGTCCCGGCCGACCGCCCGCTGGCGGAGATGGCCCAGGAGATTCCCATCACCTACGTCCCCCTGCGCAACACTCTTCTTCTGACGCTGGGGGCGGCCTGGCTGGAGAGTCTGGCTCTCCAGGCCATCGAGGGCGAAGGGGTGCGGCCGGTGGACCTTGAGGCGGCGCTCATCATCGCCGCCAACGCCATCGACTACAGCGGCTACCCCGACTGCCGTCCCGCGTACTACCGGGCGGTGGCCGAGGCGCTGCGGCTGGGGAGCAAACTGGGAACCCAGTACGGGGTGCCGTTGCAGGTCCTGACCCCTCTCATCGACAAGCGCAAGGCTGAGATCATCCGGCTGGCCGTGGCTCTGGGGGCGCCGCTCGCTCTGACCTGGAGCTGCTATCGCGAGGGCGAGCGGCCCTGCGGCCGCTGTGACAGTTGTCTGCTGCGGGCCCGCGGCTTCGCCGAGGCCGGGCTGCCCGACCCGGCGCTCTGAGGGTGAAGATGGATCGGTCTCTGGCCTCTTTCGGGTCGGCGGGTGGTTCTGGCGTCTCTAGATCGGGGCGTGCTGTTCGGCCGGCGGGGGTGTGGCCGGTGGGGGAACCTCTTCCACCAGACGGCTGCCGAGGCGCTCGAGATAGCGGTATAATTCCTGTAAGTGCTGCTGATAAGCGGGTGTTTTCTCCAGCGCGTGGAGCAGGACCTGGTCGCGGTGCAGGTCGGCCAGGTCGGCGTACTCCAGCCAGGTCTCAAGCAGCGGCTCCCCGATCAGGGTCAGGAAGTGGCGCAGGCTGCGGAAGGCGGCGCCCTGCGCCTGCAGCCAGGCGTCGAAACGGGCCTGGCAGTCCCAGAACAGCGCCGGCGCGCTGAGGGCCAGTGGGCGGAGACGGTCGGTGATGACCAGGTACATCGGCATCCTCCCCCTAGGCCCTGCTGGCATATCCTGTGCCGGCAGAGGCTGACCCGGACGGCCGGTCAACCACAGGAGGCTGAGGCGTGACACGGGCCTCTGTCCGCGTCATCCCGCTCGGTGGCGTGGGTGAGATCGGCAAGAACGCCACCGTGATCGAAACCAAAACGGACCTGCTGCTCATCGATGCGGGGGTCAAATTCCCTGAGGAGGAGATGCTGGGGGTGGATCTGGTCATCCCCGACTTCTCCTACGTCCTCGACAATCTCCACCGGCTGCGGGGGATTCTCCTGACCCACAGCCACGAGGACCATACCGGGGCCATCCCCTACCTGCTCCAGCAGGCCGGCCGCCGGCTGCCCATCTTCGGCTCGCGTCTGACGCTCGGGCTGCTCCGGGAGAAACTGCGCGAGCAGAAGGTCGAACATCTGGCCGCGCTGGAGGAGGTCACGGCCGGCGAGCGCCGGCGCTTTGGGGTCTTCGAGGTCGAGTTCATGGGGGTCAGCCACAGCGTGCCCGACAGCCTGGCCCTGATCATCCGGACCCCCATCGGCGTCTTCTTCCACACCGGCGACTGGAAGTTCGACGACACCCCGATTCAGGGCTATGTGACCGACGTCGAGCATCTGCGGGCGCTGGGCGACGCGGGGGTGCTGGCGCTGATGTCCGACTGCGTCCGGGTCGAGGTGCCGGGCCGGACGCCGTCGGAGCGCGTGGTGGCCGAGGCGCTGGCCACCATTTTCGCCAGCGCGCCGGGCCGCATCCTGGTCAGCACCTTTGCCTCGAACGTCACCCGCCTGGTCGAGGTGATCCAGCTGGCCCACCAGCACGGCCGCAAGGTGGCGGCCGTCGGCCGGGCCATGGAGCAGACCATCCGGGTGGCCGGCGAGCTGGGCTATCTTCCGCCGCTGCCCGGCGTCCTGGTCGACCTCGACCAGATCCGCCGTCTGCCCCCGCGCCAGGTGGCTCTTCTGGTCTCGGGCAGCCAGGGCGAGCCGACCTCGGCGCTGGCCCGCATCGCCGCCAACGACCATCCGGTCATCCGCCTGCGCAAGGACGATACGGTGGTCCTCTCGGCTACGCCCATCCCCGGCAATGAGGAGACGGTCGGCCAGACCATCGACAATCTCTTCCGCCGGGGGGCCCGGGTGATCTACCGGGCGGTGATGGAGAACGTCCACGTCTCCGGCCACGCCAGCCGGGACGAACTGCGCTATCTCATCGAGCTGCTGCGGCCCCGCTTCTGCCTGCCGCTCCACGGCGAGTACCGCATGATGGTCCTCTACCGGGACCTGGCGGCCACCGCCGGTGTCCCCCCGGAGCGGACCTGCCTGGCCGAGATCGGCGAGGTGGTCGAGTTCACCCCCCAGAGCGTCCGTAAGGTCGGTCGGGTCAAGGCCGGAGCGGTGCTGGTGGACGGGCTGACCGTCGGGCGGGTGACCCACGTGGTCCTGCGCGACCGCCGCCGCCTGGCCGAGGAGGGCATCATCATCGCGGCCGTGGCGGTCGACCGTGAGACCGGCCGGGTGGTCGGCGGACCGGAACTGGCCGCCCGTGGCTTCGTCCACGCCGACCTGGAGGGCCTGCTGGAGCGGGCCAAGCGCGAGATCCTCAAGACCCTCAACGGCCGCCGGCCGCGGGGGGAGGCGGAGTACGGCTACCTGGTCGGCAAGATCAAAGAGTCGCTCGGCCGGCTCATCTTCAGCGAAACCCGCCGGCATCCGCTGATCCTGCCGCTGGTCACCGAGGTCTAGGCCGTAACCGCCCCGTCTGACCGGTGGCCCACCAGGTCTGCAGGGCCTTTTCAAAGTCATTGGATTGCGCCGAGGATAGCTGACGGTTGAGCAGACACAGCCTGTCCTCGACCCGTCAGCGGCTCCTCTTGTTCCCATAGCCTGCTGCGTCCCCGCAGCAGATTGAGCGCCGCCGCGCGCAGAAGGCTCATCACCGCTCCGCTCCGATGCGAGCCGAGCACGTGGCGGTCCTCCCCAAAGCCGTCATCCTTGACATGAAAGAGCTTGTTCTCACTCCCCCAATGCCCACGCATCAACGCGAGCAGGCGAGCGGGGCTAGCGCGCTCGGCCTCCAGACTGGTCAGCAGGTCGTGCGTCTCCTCGCGCACCTCCCCCGTCTTAAGGAACACCACCCTCGTCCTGATCTCCGCCACCTGCCGCAAGCCCGGGAAGTCCCTGTAGCCAGCCAGATCCGCCGAAGTGCGGATCGCGCGCCGCTCCCGTCGGCCATGCCCCTTCGCGCCGCGCACGCACTCCGGCGCACGCTTCTCGGCAAACAACACCTCGACCTCGGGGTAGAGGGGCAGCTGGTTTTTTTGAGCCGGAACACGTCGTCCCGCTGCGCCGCGATGATCGCCGCGCAGCGATCACGCGCGGCCAACTGGGCGTCCCCGGTGAGAATCGCCAAGGAGGGAAAATCCTTCGCCACCTGCTCCCGCCAGGTCTTCGTCGCGTCGATCGCGCCCTTCTGGTGCGGCACGGCCACCTGATCCAGCGCCAGCACCGCCTTCTGCGCAAACAGGTGTAGCACGTGCGCCTGTTTTCCGTCTTCCCATACGCCCCGCAATGTCTTGCCATCGGCCGCCACGACAGCCAGCCCATCTTTGCCGTGGCGCCGCTCGTTCAGTTGGCGGGCGAAATCCAGTAGGGCGCGCCGCACCTCCGCCACGGAGAGCAGCCGCAACAACCGTCCCAACGTGGCGACCGAGGGACTGCGCCGAAGGCCGAGGGGCCCCAGCACTTCCGGATGCCACTTACCAAAACGGGTAATGTCGCTCCGGGAACAGGCGCCGCCCATCAGGGCCAGGACCGTGAGGCTGAGCACGCCTGCCAAGGGGTGCACTTTCCCTCGCGCATGGCGAGGGTCGGTGATGGCTTCCATGCAGGCTCGCAACAAGGCAAACTCCTCAGGAACGGACGACGTACGCTTCATGGCCCACCTCCGTCACCCATTTTCCATAATCTGGACGACTTTGCAAAGGCCCTGCCAGGTCTGGAAACGGGATTGGCATTCCGCCTGCTCTGTATGCTATAATTTTTCTTTGCCTTTTTGTGCGGACCCGGTGGCCGGTCGGCCGAGTCTTTTTAAGAAAAAACTTACAGAGTGTTAGGCCCCTTCTAACGGCCGCCGGTATACAGTGAAAAACGCCGAAAGGGCCAGACCATCACCCGAGGGGGGATACCATGCTGGAGCGCACCACCGTTCTGGCCAAGAACACCGAAGGACGGACAAGCACGGGGCTCCTCTCCTTCGAGGAAGAGCAGGCGCTGGCGCGGGCGGTCAAAGCCGCTCGGGCGGCCCGCGAACGGCTGGCCCAGGCCACCGACCTCTCGCCGGAGGAGCGGGCCGAACTCGAGCGTCTCATCGCCGAGGGCGAGCGGGCCCGTCAGCGTCTGGTCGAGGCCAACCAGGGGTTGGTCTGGCAGATCGCTCGCCGCTACGCTGATGCGGGCATGGATGTCGAGGACCTGGTCCAGGAAGGGAACATCGGGCTCCTGCACGCTATCGAGAAGTTCGACCCCGACCTGGGCTACCGCTTCTCGACCTACGCCACCTGGTGGATCCGCCAGGCGATCGCCCGGGCCGTGGCCGACCAGTCGCGGACCATCCGCCTGCCGGTCCATGCAGGCGAGGCCCTGATGCGCCTGGAGCGGGCCCGTGAGCAGCTGACCACCGAACTGGGACGCGAGCCCGATCTCGCGGAGATCGCCGAGCGGGCCAAGGTGGACCCGAACTGGGCGCGGGAGCTGGTTGAGGCCGGCACGCGTCCGACCTCGCTGGACCGCCTGCTCGGCGAGGACCAGGAGACCAGCCTGGCGGATCTGGTGCCGGATGCCTCGGCCGACGCTGAGGCGGCGCTCGAGCGGCTGGCGACCAGCGACGCGGTCCAGCGGGCCCTGGCGATGCTCTCGGAGCGCGAGCGCCAGGTGCTGACGCTGCGCTACGGCCTGGCCGACGGCATCCCGCGGACGCTGAGCGAGGTGGCCGAGATCCTGGGCATCTCGCGCGAGCGGGTCCGCCAGATCGAGGCCGAGGCCCTGCGGCGGCTGCGCCGCGAGGGCCAGCGGCAGCTGCTCGCTCTGGCCTCGTGAGACGTCCCTCGCAGACTCGTGACCCGACGGCTGGCAACGGGGCCAGCGGTCGGGTCTTTTGCTATAATTGCAGACTGAGGACGCAGCTGAGGCACGCCGATGAACGCACCGACCAAGGGTAAACGGATCCTCGCGGTCGACGACGAGCCGCGGATCCTCGATTTTCTGCGGCTGACGCTGGAGCGGGAGGGCTTTCTGGTCCTGGAGGCCGCCGACGGCGAAGAGGCCCTGCGGCGGGTGCGCGACGATCTCCCCGACCTGGTCCTCCTCGACGTGAACCTGCCCGATATGGACGGGTTCGAGGTGCTGCGCCAGGTCCGCGAGATCTCCAGCGTGCCGGTGGTGATGGTGACGGTCCGTGGCGAGGAGCCGGATAAGATCCGGGGGCTGGAGCTGGGGGCCGATGACTACGTCACCAAGCCCTTCAGCCCCGGCGAACTGGTCGCCCGGATCCGGGCTGTTTTGCGCCGGGCTGAGGCCGGGACCGCGGTGGCCAACGGTGTCTTGAAGGTCGACGACTACCTGACGATCGATTTCGAGGAACGCGAGGTGATCGTCAACGGCCGACGGATTCCCCTGCGGCCGACCGAGTACCGACTGCTCTATCACCTGGTGCAGAACGCCGGGCGGACCCTGCCCTACGAGGTGATCCTGCGCCGGGTCTGGGGGCCGGAGTACCGCGATGAGATCCACTACGTCCATCTCTATATCACCTATCTCCGTCAGAAGATCGAGCCCGATCCCCAGAACCCCCGCTACATCCTGACCAAACGCGGCGTGGGCTACAGTTTCCGCGCCCTCCCCCGCCCCGCCGGTCAGCCGGCCTGATCGGCGATGGTGGTGCCGCGCCGCTGGCTGGCCGACGCCAGCCTGCTTCTGGTCACGCTGATCTGGGGCACCACGTTTGTCGTGGTCAAAGAGGCCCTGACGGCGGTGACCCCGGCCGCCTTTCTGGCGCTGCGCTTCCTTCTCGCCGCGATGGCGCTCGGCCTGGTCGCCGGGCTCCGTCTGCGCCGGCTCTCCCGGGCCGATCTCCAGGGCGGTCTTCTCCTGGGGCTTTTTCTCTTCGCCGGCTTCTTCTTCCAGACCACCGGGCTGCAGACGACCAGCGCCAGCGCCGCCGCCTTCATCACCGGGCTTTCCGTGGTGATCGTCCCCGGCCTGGCCTGGCTGGCCCTGGGGCAGCGCCCGTCCCGGGCCGTCTGGGTGGGGGTGATCCTGGCCACGGTCGGGCTGGCGCTCCTCACGCTCCGGGAGACACCGCTGCCCCAGGCCGGTGACCTGCTGGTCCTGCTCTGCGCCCTGGCCTTCGCCGGCCATATTGTCGCCACCGGGGCCCTGGCCCCCCACTCGCCACCGCTGGCCCTGACCACGGTCCAGGTGGCCACGGTGGCCCTGCTCAGCCTGCCGCTCGCCGGTCCGTCCCTGACCCTGGCGCTGCCGGGCGAGGTCTGGGCGGCCGTGGCCTTCACCGGTCTGGGCGCCACCGCCCTGGTCTTCGCCGTCCAGACCTGGGCTCAGCGCTACACCTCCCCGACGCACGCCGCCCTCATCTTCACGCTGGAGCCGGTTTTCGCCGCCCTGTTCGCCGCGCTGGTGGCCGGCGAGCGTCTGACCCCGCCGGCGCTGGTGGGAGCGGCCCTGATGCTGGCCGGGATGCTGGTGGCCGAGCTGGGGCGGGGCCCGGAGACCACGCCCGCCGTGCGAGCGCTGGCCGGCGCGTCGGGCCGACGCGCCTGAGGCGCCTCGGACAGGGGGCGGCCGCTAGGGGAGGTCCGGGCGAAAGCCCAGCGTGGCGACGGTGGCCTGCAGGGCCGCCTGGGCCGGGGCGCGATAGGTGGCCGCCGGGTCGGCGGCCAGGAGACGTCCGGCCCAGGCCTCAAGCGCCGCCAGCGCCCGGGGGGTGTTGAGATCGTCGTCCAGCGCCGCCGCCACGACGGCCTCGAGGTCGGTGTAGGGCACGGCCGGCGCGTTCGGCTGGCCCGGCGGCGCGGTGATGGCCGCCCGGACGCGCTCCCACCGGTCGCGGGCGCTGACCAGGTCGGCCGCGTTGTACTCCCAGTCGGTCCGGTAGTGGTGGCTGAGGAGCAGCCAGCGGGTGGCGTTACCGCCGATCTGGGCGATGACGCTGTCGGCCAGGACCAGGTTCCCCAGCGATTTGGCCATCTTGGTCCCCCCCAGGCAGACCATCCCGGTGTGAACCCAGAAGCGGGCGAAGGGCCGGCGGCCGGTCAGGGCCTCGCCCAGCGTCAACTGGTTCTCGTGGTGGGGGAAAATGAGGTCGCTGCCGCCGCCGACGAGGTCGGCCTGGTAGCCGAGATGGGCCAGGATCATGGCCACGCACTCGATGTGCCAGCCCGGCCGGCCCAGCCCCCAGGGCGAGGCCCAGGCCGGCTCGTCGGGCAGCGAGGCCTGCCAGAGGACGAAGTCCAGCGGGTCCTCCTTGCGCGGGTCGTCGGGGTAGCCCCCGCGCTCGCGGGCCAGGGCGATCATCGTCGCCCGGTCCAGCCGGCTCAGCCGGCCGTAGTCGGGGACACTGCGGACCCGGAAGTACAGGTTGTGGTCGCGACGGTAGGTGTAGCCGGCGGCGGTCAGTTGCTCGCAGAGGGCGACGATCTGCGGGACCGCCTGGCTGGCCCACGGCCAGTGGTCCGGCCGGCGGACGTTGAGGGCCTCCAGGTCGGCGCGGAAGCGCTCGAACTCGCGGTGGGCCAGCACATCCCAGCGGAGGCCCGTCTGCCGGGCGCGGGCCAGGATATCGTCGTCGACGTCGGTCACGTTCTGGACATAGGTCACCGGGTGGCCCCGGTGCTCCAGCCAGCGGACCAGGACGTCGAAGGCGACGTAGGTGAAGGCGTGGCCCAGGTGGGTGACGTCGTAGGGAGTCACCCCGCAGACGTAGAGGGCGACGCGGGGACCGGCCGGGGTGAACGGCTCGATCCGGTCGGTCAGGCGGTTGTACAGACGCAGCGCCATGGCCACTCCTCAGGCAGAGGATAGAGCGCAGCACTCCTGGACCAGGTAGAGCGGGGTCAGTGGCTGGCCAGTCGCCTGGCAAACCGTGGTCTCCCAGTCGGCCCGGGCGCCGGGGCGGAAGAGGGCGGCCGTGAGGTAGGCCCCGACCGCCGGGGCGTCGACCAGGCGGCCGACTCGCTGGCGCAGGACCGCGGCCAGCTGGCTGGCCAGCAGCTCGCCCAGGAGGTAGTTCTGGTAGTAGACCGGGTGCAGGGCCAGGTGGATCTTGGCGGCCCAGTCCGGGGCGTCGCGGCCCTCGGGCCGGCGCACCAGCTGGAACCGTTCGACCAGATCCCACCACCGGCGATTGAGGTCCTGGTCCGGGTCGGCGTAGAGCGCCCGCTCGAAGTGCACCACCACCAGGGCCCAGCGCAGAAAGATCAGCCGGCTCAGGCGCTCCTGGGCCGCCAGCGCGGCGCGCTGGGCGGCCACCCACGACTGGTCCACGCCGGCGACGGCGGTCAGCCAGTCGGGCTGGAGGACCAGCCGGCCCAGGAGCAGGGCCACCGCCTCGGTGGTGATGAGGTGGGCCGGTGTCCGCAGGAGGTAGGGGAGATCGGGGTCGATGGCGCGGTCGTAGACGGCGTGCCCCAGTTCGTGCAGAAGGGTCTCCAGCCAGCGGGCGGTGGGCTCGAGGTTGCAGAGGATGCGCACATCGCCCCGCCGGTCGATATCGGTACAGAAGGCGTGCTGGTTCTTGCCCGGCCGGGCGTAGAGATCGCTGCGCATGAGGACCGGTCGAACGTCGAACCCCAGTCCGTCGAACGTCCGCACCGCCAGGGCCACCAGATCGCGCTCGGCGAAGAGCGGGTCAAGGTCGAGCGTGCTGGCCGGGGGTGGATTCTGGAAGAAACGGTCGCCGTAGTGCCAGGGGCGGAGGTCCGCGGGGGTCACCCCGAACCGGGCGGCCAGTCGAGCGTCCAGGGCCTCCTTGGCGGCTCGGAACGGCGCGGCGGTCTCGGCTTCGAGGGTGGCCAGCAGGGCGAAGAGGCGGTCCTCGGCGATTTCGGCGAGCCGCAGGCTCTTCTGGAAGTGGTCGCGGAAGCCCTGCCGGCGGGCGGCGGCGTTGCGCTGCCGGGCCAGTTCGCGGACACGGTCGGCCACCCGCTGGCCGATCTGCTTGCTGGCCTCCCAGGCCTCCTGCAGCCGGGTCGAATCGGTCTCGTGGGCCAGGATCTGGTCGAGGGTGTTGTCCGAGACGGGACGGCCGTGGAGCCGGGCGCGGTAGGTGGTGTACTCATCGCGGATCTCTTTTTCGAGAGCGGTCAGCGCCTCGATGGTGGCGGGGTCCTGCTGGCCGCCGGTGTACTCGAGGTACAGCAGGGTCAGCTGGCGGGCGGTCAGCGGGTCATCGGCGGCGGCCTCGGCCTCGTACCAGGCGCGGACCTGGGCGTAGGCGGTGGGGTCGGCGTAAAGCTGGCGGAGAGCGATCTCCAGGCGGGCGGCCTGGGCGCTGGCCTCGGCCGAGCCGGTGGTGGCGGCCTCCCAGTGGGCCAGGGCCAGCGCCCGCTGGAGGGGCTCGAGGGTGGCAGTGTGCTCGGCGATGAAGCGCTGGATCGCGGTTAGACGGGACATCGGCGGCTCCTGGCGGTGGCTTTCGGCCAGATTGTACCAGATTTGACAGCCTTTTCTCCGGTCGGGTATAGTTTGCGGTAGCAGCGGCCCCGCGCTGAGACCGGCGCGGAGGGCCTGGCCGAAAGCCGCCCACGGGGGCGGGGCGTTCACCCGCCCTCGCTTTGTGTGAGCGCTGCGGGCGGCGGTGCGGTGAGGTGAAGAACCGGTGCCAGACCTCGAAACGCTTGTCTCTCTCTGCAAGCGGCGGGGCTTTATCTTCCCGTCCAGCGAAATCTACGGCGGCATCGGCGGCTTCTGGGACTACGGGCCGCTGGGTGTCGAACTCAAACGCAACATCAAAGAGGCCTGGTGGCGGGCGGTGGTCCAGGAACGCGACGATATGGTCGGTCTGGATGCGGCCATCATCATGCACCCGCGCACCTGGGAGGCCTCCGGCCACGTTCAGAGTTTCATCGAGCCGCTGGTCGAGTGCCTGGTCTGCAAGCACCGCTTCCGGGCCGACGAGGTCGGCGAGCGCTGCCCGGAGTGCGGGGGGCGGCTGACCGAGGCCCGCATGTTCAACACGATGTTCAAGACCTACGTCGGCCCGGTCGAGGAGGAGGCGGCGGTGGCCTACCTCCGCCCCGAGACGGCCCAGGGCATCTTCGTCAACTTCAAGAACATTCTCAACACCACCCGTCGCAAGCTGCCCTTCGGCGTGGCCCAGATCGGGAAGGCCTTCCGCAACGAGATCACCCCCGGCAAGTTCATCTTCCGCAGCCGCGAGTTCGAGCAGATGGAGATCGAGTACTTCGTCAAGCCGGGGACCGACGAGCAGTGGCACCGCTACTGGGTCGAGGAGCGCCGGCGCTGGTACGTGCGGCTGGGGCTGCGCGAGGAGAACCTGCGCTTCTACGAGTACCCGCCCGAGGAACTGGCCCACTACGCCAAGGCCACGGTGGACATCCAGTACCGTTTCCCCTGGGGCTGGGCCGAACTGGAGGGCATCGCCAACCGGACCGACTTCGACCTGCGGCGCCACTCCGAATACAGCGGCGAGGCCCTGACCTACTTCGACGAGGAGACCGGCACCCATTACTTCCCCTACGTCATCGAGCCCTCGGCCGGCGTGGACCGCTCGCTTCTAGCTTTTCTCCTCGACGCCTACAGCGAGGAGCCGGATAAAGAGGGGGTGCGGGTTGTCCTCAAGCTGCACAAGGCCCTGGCCCCCATTAAGGTGGCGGTCCTGCCGCTCTCCCGGAAGGAGCCACTGGTCCAGGTGGCTAAGGAGGTCTGGGCGCTTCTTCGACCGCACTTCACCACCGCCTACGATGACGCCCAGTCGATCGGCCGCCGCTACCGCCGGCAGGACGAGATCGGAACCCCCTACTGCGTCACCATCGATTTCCAGACGCTGGAGGATCGGGCGGTGACGATCCGCGACCGCGACACGATGCAGCAGGAACGGGTGCCGATCGCCGACCTGGTGGCCGCTCTGTGCGACCGGTTGAAAGTGGTATAATAGCCAGTCGATCAGGAGACGGCTGATCTTCGGACCCCCAAGGAGGTTCATCGGCGATGGCCAAGAAATGGGTCTATCTCTTCACCGAAGGCAACGCCCAGATGCGCGACCTGCTCGGCGGAAAGGGCGCCGGCGTCGCCGAGATGACCCGAGCCGGGCTGCCTGTGCCTCCCGGCTTCACCATCACCACCGAGGCCTGCAACGCCTACTACGCCAGCGGCCGGCAGTTCCCCGAGGGGCTCTGGGAGCAGGTCCTGGAGGCGCTCAAGGTCATCGAGCGCGAGACCGGCAAGCGCTTCGGCGACCCGACCAACCCGCTGCTCGTCTCGGTCCGCTCGGGCGCCAAGTTCTCGATGCCGGGTATGATGGATACCGTCCTCAACCTGGGCCTCAACGACGAGACGGTCAAGGGGCTCATCGCCCAGACCGGCAACGAGCGCTTCGCCTACGACGCCTACCGTCGCTTCATCCAGATGTTCGGCAAAATCGTCCTGGGCATCGACCCGGAGCGCTTCGAGCGGCGGCTGGAGGAGAAAAAGCGTCAGGTGGGGGCCCAGGCCGATACGGATCTGACGGCCGAGCACCTGCGGGACCTGGTCGAGGAGTTCAAGCGGATCGTCGAGGAGGAGACCGGCCGGCCCTTCCCCAGCGATCCCTACGAGCAGTTGCGCCTAGCCATCCAGGCGGTCTTCAACTCCTGGATGAACAAGCGGGCGGTGGACTACCGCAACTTCCACAAGATTCCCCACGATCTGGGCACCGCCGTCAACGTCCAGGCCATGGTCTTCGGCAATATGGGCTGGGACTCGGGCACCGGCGTGGCCTTCACCCGCAACCCGCTGACCGGCGAGAAGGAACTGTACGGCGAGTACCTGCCCAACGCCCAGGGCGAGGATGTGGTGGCCGGGATCCGCACTCCCAAGCCGATCGCCGCTCTCAAGGAGGACATGCCCGAGGTCTACGAGCAGTTCAAGCGCTACGCCGAGATGCTCGAGCGGCACTACCGGGATATGCAGGACCTGGAGTTCACCATCGAGCGCGGCAAGCTGTACATGCTCCAGACCCGCTCGGGCAAGCGGTCGGCGGCGGCGGCGGTCAAGATCGCGGTGGATATGGTCCACGAGGGGCTGATCGACAAGGCCGAGGCCCTCAAGCGGGTGGAGCCGGAGCAGATCGAGCAACTGCTGCACCCGCAGATCGACCCGCGGGCCAAGGTCCAGGTCATCGCCCGTGGCCTGAACGCCTCGCCCGGCGCGGCCACTGGCAAGGCGGTCTTCGACGCCGACCGGGCCGAGGCCCTGGCTCGCCAGGGCGAGAAGGTCATCCTGGTCCGCCCGGAGACCAACCCCGACGACGTCCACGGGATGCTGGTGGCCCAGGGGATCCTGACCGCCCGGGGCGGGGCGACCTCGCACGCGGCGGTGGTGGCCCGCGGGCTGGGCAAGCCCTGCGTGGCCGGCTGCGAGGCGCTCCAGATCGATCTGGAGAAGCGCCAGTTCACGGTGGACGGCATCGTCGTCAAAGAGGGCGATGTCATCTCGATCAACGGCAGCACCGGCGAGGTCATCCTGGGTGAGGTGCCGCTCATCGAGCCGGAGCTCTCGCCGGAGCTGCGCGAACTCCTGAGCTGGGCCGATGAAGTCCGGCAGTTGCAGGTCTGGGCCAACGCCGACTACCCGCGCGACGCCGCCAAGGCCCGCGAGTACGGGGCCCAGGGTATCGGCCTCTGCCGGACCGAGCACATGTTCTTCGAGCCGGACCGCCTGCCGCTGGTCCGGACGATGATCCTGGCGGCGGCCGAGGCCACGGCCCTCGACCGGGCGGTGGCCGATCTTGAGGCGGCTCTGGCCAACCCCCGGCCCGATCAGGACCCGGCCAGGCTCCAGCAGCAGCTGGCCGAGGCCCGGCGCCGGCGCGAGGCCAGCGAAGCCTGGCACGCCTACCACGACAGTCTGCGCCGGCTGGAGGTCATTCAGACCGAGGACTTCAAGGGCATCTTCCGGGTGATGGACGGTCTGCCGGTGGTCATCCGGCTGCTCGACCCGCCGCTCCACGAGTTCCTGCCGCGCTATGAAGATCTCCTGGTCGAGGTCACCGAGCTGCGTCTGAAGGGCGATGGGGCGGAGCTGGCCGAGAAGGAGAAGCTGCTGCGGGCGGTGGCCGGCATGCGCGAGGCCAACCCGATGCTCGGCCTGCGCGGCTGCCGGCTGGGTATCCTCTTCCCGGCCATCTACGAGATGCAGGTCCGGGCCATCTTCCGGGCGGCCATCGCCGTCCAGGCCGAGGGGAAGGTCGTCAAGCCCGAGATCATGATCCCGCTGGTCGGCCACATCAACGAACTGCGGGTGGCCCGCGAGCAGCTCGAACGGGTGGCCCAGGCGGTCCAGGCCGAGGCCGGGGTGACCATCCCCTACAAGTTCGGCACGATGATCGAGGTCCCGCGGGCGGCCTTGACCGCCGACGAGATCGCCCAGGCCGCCGAGTTCTTCTCCTTCGGCACCAACGATCTGACCCAGACCACCTTCGGCATCAGCCGTGACGATGCCGAGGGCAAGTTCCTGCTCCAGTACGTTGAGCGCAAGATCCTGCCCCAGAACCCGTTCCAGGTGCTGGACCGCGACGGGGTGGGGAAGCTGATGCGCTGGGCGGTTGAGCAGGGCCGTCAGACCCGGCCCGACCTGGAGGTCGGCATCTGCGGCGAGCACGGCGGCGATCCCGAGTCCATCGCCTTCTGCCACGAACTGGGCCTGAACTACGTGAGCGCCTCGCCGTACCGGGTGCCGGTGGCCCGGCTGGCCGCCGCTCAGGCGGCCCTGGCCCGGCCGCTGGTGGCCCACACGGCCTGAGGCCGCTCGAACCGGTGCGGGGGAGGCTCTCCCCCGCACCGCTGGGGGTGGGAGATGTGGGAGGTCGCCGGACGGCCACGGTATCACGAGGGGGTTCGCGCACGGCTGGAGGCCCGTGAGCGGCTGCTCTCGCCGCTGGCCGCCAAAAGTTACTTCAGCCGGGGACGTCTGCGTCCGGAGGAGCCCTCGCCCACCCGGACGGAGTTCCAGCGCGACCGCGACCGGATCATCCACTCCAAGGCCTTCCGCCGCCTCAAGCACAAGACCCAGGTCTTCTTCGCCCCTCAAGGCGACCACTACGTCACCCGCCTGACCCATACCCTGGAACTGGCCCAGATCGCCCGCTCCATCGCCCGGGCTCTGAATCTCAATGAGGACCTGACCGAGGCCATCGCCCTGGCCCACGATCTGGGCCATCCCCCCTTCGGCCACGCCGGCGAAGAGGCCCTCAACGAGGTCGTGCCCGGCGGCTTCCGCCACTACGAGCAGAGCCTGCGGGTGGTGGACGTGCTGGAGAAGAACGGCCAGGGGCTGAACCTGACCTGGGAGACGCGGGTCAGTATCCTCAAGCACTCCAAGGCCCGCGAGAGCCTGGCCGCCCCCGGCGCCGGTTTCGCCCCCACGCTGGAGGGGCAGATCGTCAAACTGGCCGACGCCATCGCCTATCTCAACCACGATATCGGCGACGCCGTCCGGGCGGGGCTCCTGCGGGAGGAGGACCTGCCGGCCCTCTGCCGGCGCGTCCTGGGCACCCGCCACGCCGAACGGATCAACACCATGGTCTGCGACATTATCGACGCCAGCTGGGAGGCGGTCCGGGCCGCTGAGGACAGCCGTGAGCAGACACGCGCCGACTACGAGGCTCTGCAGGCCGACCTGGCCGCGCGGGCCGAGCGGGGCGAGGCTCTTATTCGCATGAGCCCGGCGGTCCAGGAGGCGACCGATTGTCTGCGCGAGTTCATGTTTCAGACGGTCTACCTCGACTCGCAGGCCAAGGCCGAGGAGGCCAAGGCCAAGCGCCTGGTCCAGATGCTCTACACCTACTACTGCCAGCACCCCGAGGCGCTGCCGCCGGAGTACCAGGCCTTCCTGCGGCGCGACCCGGTGGAGCGGGTGGTCTGCGACTACATCGCCGGCATGACCGACCGGTACGCCCTGGCCGTCTTCCAGGAGATCTACTGCCCGAAGGTCTGGGCGGTATGACCGACCGGCTGGCGCGGGCCACCACGGCGAGCGGGGCGGTGGCCCTGACCGGGCTGGGGCTGCTGGCGGTGAGCGCCGGGCTGCTCTGGCTGAGGGCGGAGAGTCTTCGCCCCGGACCGCGGTCCGGTCCGCTGGCCTGGTCTCTGCTGGCCGGGGCCGGGCTCTTTTGGGTGGGGTTGCTGGGCTACGTCGGGCTGCCCGGCCTCTGCCGCGATCTGGCGGTCCGGACCGTCGGCCGCCATCGCACCGTCCTGGCCTGTCTGGCCCTGGCTCTCTCGCTGGCCTTTCTGCTGACGCTGCCGCTTGGTCTGGCCGCCCGGGGCGCGGCGGGGCTGCCGCTGCTGACGGTCACCCTGGTTGTGCTGGTGAACGAGGGGGCGCTCCTTCTGGTGCTCGTCTGGCGGGTGCTGCGGCCGGGGGCGCTCCCGTGCGCGCAGTTCGGGCTCTCGTGGGCGGCCCTGCGGACCCACTGGCGGCTGGGCGTGGTGGGAGGGCTGGCTCTCTTTCTCGTGACCGTGCTTCTGGCCGCTCTTCTGCGCCAGGTGGGTCTCAACCCCTCGCAGGCGCGTCTTTTCGCTGGGGTCCGGACGGCCGATCCCCTGGCCCTGGGTCTCTTTGTCCTGGTCAGCGCGGGGGTGGCCCCGCTGGTGGAGGAGCTGTTTTTTCGGGGCTTTGTTTTCGGGGTCTACCGGCGGTTTTACGGGCGGCTCAAGGCCTATGTCTTTTCGGCGGTCTACTTTGCGGTCGTGCATTATAATCCTCTCGTGAACCCGGAGGTCGTGCTGCCGGTGGCGGTCATCGGCCTGGCCCTGGCCTATCTTTATGAGCGCAGCGGGAGCCTGGTGCCGGCGGTGATCGCCCATGGTCTGAACAACGGCCTGGCCGCCCTGGCCCTGGTCCTGGAGACCGCGGCCACGGACTGAGCGCGGGAGTAGTGGGAGCCGATGCCGCTCCAGAGCATCGTCGCCGAGATCAAGGCCCGGGTGAGTCTCCTCGATCTGGTCACGCCCCGGGTCGCGCTGAAGAAATCGGGCCGGGCCTGGCGCGGCCTCTGTCCCTTCCACCCCGAGAAGACCCCCTCGTTTTACGTTTTCCCCGACCAGGGGACGTTCCACTGCTTCGGCTGCGGGGCCAACGGCGACCATTTCACCTTTCTGATGCGCACCGAGAACCTCGACTTCGCCGAGGCCCTGCGGCGGCTGGCCGAGCAGGCGGGGGTGACCCTCCCCTCGCGGGCCGCCGAGGCGGCCGAGGAGCGGCGCAAAGCCCATCTGCGGGCGGTGCTGCTGGCGGCGGCCGAGTACTATCACCATCTGCTCCGCCAGCCCCTCGGCGAGCGGGCCCGGGCCTATCTGGCGCAGCGGGGGGTCGAGATGAGCACGGCCGAGCAGTTCCTGCTGGGCTGGGCCCCCGAGGGCTGGGACACCCTGCTCCGCCATCTGGTGGGCCGTGGCTTCCCCGTTGAGGACCTGGTGACGGTCGGGCTGGTGGTGGCCCGGGAGGGGGGCGGCCATTACGACCGCTTCCGGGGGCGGCTGATGTTTCCGATCCGCGATCTCGACGGCCACGTCACCGGCTTCGGGGCGCGGGTGCTGGATGAGGGCCAGCCCAAGTACCTGAACTCGCCGCAGACGCCTCTTTTCGACAAGAGCGCCAGCCTCTACGGCATCGATCAGGCGCGGGAGGCGATCCGGCGGACCGGCGAGGCGATCCTGGTCGAGGGGTACATGGATGTTTTAATCGCGCATCAGGGTGGTATAAAGAATGTGGTAGCAACGCTCGGCACGGCTCTGACCGAGCGGCAGGTGCGCCTGCTCAAGCGGCTGACCAGGCGTGTGGTGCTGGCGCTCGACCCCGATGCGGCGGGCGACGCCGCCACCATGCGCGGGCTGGAGGCGGCCCGGCAGGGATTCGATTACACCCTGGTGCCGGTGCCGACCGCCCGGGGGCTGATCCGGTACGAGCGGCGGCTGGACGCCGACATCCGGATCGCGCAGCTGCCCCGTGGACGCGATCCGGACGAGATCATCCGCACCGACCCGGAGGCGTTCCGTCAGTGTATTGCGGCGGCGCAACCGTTCATCGATTATTACCTCTCGGCTGTCCTGCAGGAAACCGACCTCAGTGCCCCGCGCGCCAAATCGGCGGCGGTGCAGCGCCTGCTCCCGGTGATCGCCGAGCTCGGCGATCCGATCGTCCAGGCCCACTATCTCCAAATGGTGGCCCAGCGTCTCCATCTGCCGGCCAGCGTCGTCGAAGAGGCGTTCCGCCAGCAGCGGCCCGCGCGGGCGCCGAGCGTGGCGGCGCCCCCGATCGTCGACAGCGACCCGGTGCGCCAGGTGGAGGAGCACCTGCTCGGACTGGCCCTGCGGTACACCGAGGTGCCGGAGGTGGTTGAACTGGTGCTCGCTCTGCGCCCGGAGGACCTCTGTTCCAGCCCGGCCCAGGCGGCCCTGGTCTGGCTGCAGGCGCAGCTCCGCCAGCGTCAGCCGGTCGGGCCGGCGGCGTTCGCGGCCGCGCCGGCCCCGGTCGGGGAGTACCTGGAGGCCCTCTGGCACCGGGCCCAGACCGAGCCGCCGATCGCCCCTCACCGTCTGCCGGCCGCCTTCACGCTGGCCCGCCGCCGTCTGCGGCGGGAACGCCTGCACCACGAGGTGGCCATGCTGCACCGTCTCCTGCAGGATGCGGAGCAGCATGGCCAGACCGATCTGGTTCAGGAGTATCTGCAGCGGGTCCGCGCGCTCAACGCGGAGCTCGCCGCGCTCGATGCGGCCAGACACGTCGGCGATGAAGCACAGCCCATGCCTGGTGGCTGCTGACAAGGGGGAGGAAGACTCGTGGTCGAGAGGAATCAGCCGCACGCGCTTTCTCCGTCCGGCGAGGGAGAGTGTCCGCCCCACAGCAACGGCGCGGGCCCCACGCCCAACGGCCGGGGGACCCGGAAGGAGGAGATCGCACGCCTGGTCCAGCGGGCCCGCGCCCAGGGACACCTCACGCCCGACGAGATTCTCGAAGTGGTGCCCGATCCGGAGTTCCAGCTGGAGACGGTCGAAGAGATCCTTATCGCCGCCGATGTCCCCGTGGTGGACGGCCCGGAGCCGGTCGCAGACCTCGCCGGGGCGCCGTCCACCTGGGAGGATGAGGAGCCCAAATTTCTGGAGGAGCCCGAGGTCGACCTCGACCCAACGCTGGAGGCCGACCTGGACCACGAGGGCATCGAAGACCCGGTCCGCATGTATCTGCGCGAGATCGGGCGCGTACCCCTGTTGACAGCCAAGGAGGAGGTCGAGCTGGCCAAATTGATGGAGCGCGGGGCCTACGCCGCCCGACGGCTCCAGGGCGACCCCACTCTGACCGAGGAGGAGCGCCAGCGCCTGGCCCAGTGGGTGGCCCAGGGCGAGCAGGCTCGCCAGCGCCTGACCGAGGCCAACCTGCGGCTGGTGGTCAGCGTGGCCAAAAAGTACATCGGCCGCGGCATGGCCCTCCTCGACCTTATCCAGGAGGGCAATATCGGCCTCATCCGGGCGGTGGAGAAGTTCGACTACTCCAAGGGCTACAAATTCTCGACCTACGCCACCTGGTGGATCCGCCAGGCCATCACCCGCGCCATCGCCGACCAGGCCCGCACCATCCGCATCCCGGTCCACATGGTCGAGACGATCAACAAACTCATCCGCACCTCGCGCCGGCTGCTCCAGGAGCTGGGGCGCGAGCCGACGGCTGAGGAGATCGGGGCCGAGATGGGGCTGCCGCCGGAGAAGGTGCGGGAGATTCTGAAGATCTCCCAGGAGCCGGTCTCGCTGGAGATGCCGGTGGGCGAGGAGGAGGACAGCCACCTGGGCGATTTCATCGAGGACCAGAGCGCCCCGCCCCCGGCCGAGGCAGCCTCGCACCGGCTTCTGCGCGAGCAGGTCGAGGACGTCCTGGAGGCCCTGACCGCCCGCGAACGCCGGGTGCTGGAGTTGCGCTTCGGCCTCTGCGATGGCCGCAGCCGGACGCTGGAGGAGGTCGGCCGCGAGTTCGGGGTGACGCGCGAGCGCATCCGCCAGATCGAGGCCAAGGCCCTGCGCAAACTGCGCCACCCCAGCCGCAGCCGCAAACTCAAAGACTACCTCGACTGATCCCCGGCGCGTGACCGGCCGCCGGCCCCCGCGCCTCTCTCCCGGCCACGGTTCCCCTCGACCGGACGGCCGACCGCCACGTTCACCCGCTTTTCGCCCCCGGCCAGCGGCGCCGGGGGCGTCTGGTTCGGGCTGGCCCTCCTGGCCTGGCGCCGGGCGCTGCGCGGGTACCGGAGCGCCGGTCACCGGGTCTCGGGACTCTCCGCCCAGGCCTCCGTGAGCGTCTGCCGGAAGACGACCAGGTCGTCCACGATGAGATCAGGCTGGACCGGGCTGTGAACCAGATCGGCCGGCTGGTGGATGCCGGTCAGAACCAGGACGGTGCGCGTGCCGGCGCGGTGGCCGGCCAGCAGATCGGTGTCCCACCGGTCGCCGATGATAAGGGTCTCGGCCGGCGAGACGCCCAGCCGCTCGATGGCCAGCAGCAGCATGGTCGCCTCGGGCTTGCCGATAACCGTGGGCCGGACATCGGTGCAGGCCACCAGCGCCGCCAGGGTGGCGCCGTTGCCGGGGACGATCCCCTCCTCGGTCGGCAGGGTGGTGTCGGGGTTGGAGGCGATGAAGCGGGCCCCGGCCCGGATCTCCAGGCAGGCCCGCTTGAGTTTCTCGTAGGTCAGTTGCCGGTCCAGCCCGACGCAGACGTACCGGGCGCCCCGTTCGACCCGCCAGAAGCCGGCCCGCTCCAGTGGCTCGATGAGCCCGGCCTCGCCGATGACGTAGACCGGCGCCCCGGCCGGCTCCTGTTTTTTGAGATAAAGGGCCGTGGCCTCGCCGGAGGTGAAGATGCGCTCGGCCGGGACCGGGATGCCCATGGCCGCCAGTTTGGCGGCGTACTGGGCGGGGGTGCCGGTGGCGTTGTTCGTGAGGAGCATGTAGGGGAGGCCGCGCTCTTCGAGCAAGAGCACGATCTCGCGGGCGCCGGGCAGGGGCTGGTTGCCCCGGTAGAGAACGCCATCCACATCGAAGAGAAGACAGCGGATTGTCCGAAGCCAGGTGGGGATCATCGTCTCTCCTGCCATCGGTGTTCAGTCGTCAGAGGGCGCGGCGGGCGGCTCGGGTAGTTCTCGGAGAAGAGACCGGCCCTCGGGGGTGACCTGCACAGCCACCAGCCGGCCGGTCGGGTCGGCTCCCAGTGCCACCAGCCCCAGCCCGTGGAGAACGTCGAGCATGGCCTCCAGGAGCGGCTCGAAGGAGGGGCCAGAGCCGGCCCGGCCGGTGGCGGGGATGACCACGGGGTACCTCTGCGCGACCAGTGTCTGGACCTGGGCGGCCAGGGCGGTCAGCCCGTACCAGGTGTCCGGGGCGGCGGTCGCCAGCGCCTGGCAGAGGTCGCGGCGGACAAGCGGCCTCAGCAACGCCGGGAGTGGCGGACCACCGCCCGGCGCCTCACCCCAGTGGGGGTCGGCCAGCCAGGCCCGGAGGATGACCTCCCGCTGTCTCGCCGTGGAGAGGCGCCTCCAGTCCGCCCACCGGGGGGTCAGCACCAGCCGGTCATCGGCGGCCTCCAGGAGGCCCAGGCTCCGGGCCAGGTGGACCAGGAGAGCGCCGCGCTCGACCTGGCCCTGGCCGAGGCGGCGGAGGGCCGGCAGAGGGGGCTGGCCCTTCTGAGTGAGCCGGAGCGGTCGGTCGGCCAGGATCTCGGGCAGGCGGTTCAGGGCCAGGTCCAGTCGGGGTGGTGGCCGAAGGACGCGGGCCGGAGCCGGGACTGCGGTCAGCGCTGGCGGGGTGGGCGACGCCGGCGGCCGGACGGTGGGAGGCGTCCGGGTGGCCACCTCGGGTGGGATGAAGAACAGCCAGTCGCCTTCAGCGTAGGTCTCGCCGATGAGCAGCCGCTCGGCCAGAGTCTGGAAGGCGGTTCGGAGAGCCGGGACCGGGTGCGGCCAGGTCCGGCGCAGGTGCCGGACTGGCAGACGGCGTTCGGCGGTGAGCAGCGCCTGGTAGAGCGTCCGGGCTTCGGGCGGCATGGTGGCTAAGGCCCCCTGAACGCGCGCGCGGTTCCCCAGGACAAAGTCCAGATCGGCCACCAGTGTCCACCGTGCGGTGGTCGTGGTCCCGCTGAGGCCCCAGAGGGCGGCTGCCTGCCGGAGGACCGGCAGGGGCAGGAGGCGGAGCCAGCGGCGCAGGGGCAGCCGGCTCCGGTCGGGACCCCGCCGCTGGCCCCTGAGCCGGGCGAGCGCCCGGGCCAGGTCGACCGGCAGGTAGTAGGGGCGGTCCGGGCCGGTGGTGGTCGTGCCGGGCACCGGCCACAGGAGCCCCACGGCGGCCAGGGCCGCCAGGTGATCGGCGATGGCCTGGGGGGTGAGCGGGAGCCGTATCGCCAGCGACCGGGCGGTGAGGGGTCGCCCGGGGCGGGCCAGGCAGCGCGCCAGGACCAGCCGACGGACGGTGGGCAGACTTTCCAGCTGCCATTTGAGCCACCACGCGTCGGTCAGATGGCGGTAGAGGAGGCTGGGCACCTGGGTGGGCGGGGCGGCCGGATCGACCTGCCAGAGGGTGGCCAGCCGCTGGCGGTCGGCCGGGGGCAGGGCGACCAGGAGCCGGATGAGGTTGGGCAGGAAGACGCTCGGGCGCACGCTCTCTTCTCCCCGCCGGTGTGTGCAGGTCCCGCTGTTTTATACTATAATTGCTGGCGCAGTCCAGCCAGCCGGAGCGCCTGTCCCATGAAGGGCACCGTGCGGGACGTTCTGGAGACGCTCGTTCTCACGCTGGTCATCTTCCTGCTCGTCCGCTCGGTCGTCCAGAACTTCCGAGTGGAAGGGCGGAGCATGGAGCCGACGCTCCACAGCGGCCAGTACCTGCTGGTGAACAAGGCCATCTACTGGAACATCGATGTGGACCTCCTCAAGCGGCTCTTCCCCTTTATTCGCTGGCCGGAGAATCCGCACAGCCGGGCCATCTATCTCTTTCAGCCGCCGCAGCGCGGCGATATCATCGTCTTTCGCTATCCGCGCGATCCCAGCCGCGACTTTATCAAGCGGGTGATCGCCGTTCCCGGTGAGGTGGTCGAGGTCCGGCAGGGGCGGGTCTTCGTCAACGGGACGCCGCTGGAAGAGTACTACATCAACGACCAGCCAGCCTACCAGTGGGGCCCGCAGCGCCTGCCGCCCGACCACTACTTCGTCCTGGGTGACAACCGGAACGCCTCCAGCGACTCGCACGTCTGGGGACCGGTGCCCAAGGACTATATCATCGGCAAGGCCTGGCTCTCCTACTGGCCGCCCGACCAGTTCGGTTTTCTGCCCGACCGGGTTCTGGCCACGCCGGCCGGTCGCTAGGCTGGCCCGGACGACCGCTATCTCTCCCCAAGGAGAGGCGATGGCGCAGACGGTCACCGTCGAAGAGATCTTCCGCCGGGCCGGGGCGATTCTGGAGGGACATTTTCTGCTGACCTCCGGGCGCCACAGTGCCCGCTACCTGGAAAAGTTCCTGGTCCTGCAGTGGCCGCAGTATACCGGTCTCCTCTGCCAGCAGATCGCCGATCAGTTCCGGTCGGCCGGCATCTCGGTCGTGGCTGGCCCGACCACCGGCGGCATTATTGTCGCCTACGAGGTCGCCCGGCATCTGGGCGTGCGTGGCCTCTTCGCCGAGCGGACCCCCGAGGGAAGGGCTTTCCGGCGCGGCTTCCAGATCGCGCCGGGGGAGCGGGTGCTGGTGGTGGATGACATCCTGACCACCGGCGGGTCGGTCCGCGAGGTGGTGGCGGCGGTGCGCCGGTCGGGCGGCGAGCCGGTGGCGGTGGCGGTGCTGGTGGACCGGAGCGACGGCCAGCACGGCCTGGACGTGCCGGTCTTCGCCCTGGGCCGGCTGTCGATCCCCACGTACGCCCCGGAGGAATGCCCCCTCTGCCGGGCCGGGGTGCCGCTGGTCAAACCGGGCGGCTCCTGAGGCTGCCCGGTCGCTTGTCACGCCGGTATCGGCAGACGCGGGAAGCCAGTACGGCGTAGGGGCTGGCCAGGGCACCCGCGACCCGTGGCCAGCAGTCATGGCTCTGTCTATCTGAGAGCAAGACGAGCGCCCGGGTGGTCGAGGCAGGGGCGGGCTCAGGCGTCGGTCCGGTCGGGGTAGGGGATGAGGGCGTAGCCCTGCTCTGGGGAGCCGACGATCTGGCTCACCCGCAGTTCGGCGGCGTCCAGCCGGGCCAGGCACTGCTGGACCAGGCGCATACCCTCCTCGAAGAGTCCCAGCGCCTCCTCCAGACTGAGGTCGCCGACCTCCAGGCGCTGGACGGTCGCCTCCAGGCGGGCGAAGGCCTCCTCGAAACTCAGCCCGTCACTCGGTGGGGTTTCGGCGGTCATTGGCACCTCCGGTCGCTGGCTGGTCGTCGGGGCTGACCCGGGCGGGGATCTGCCCGTCGGCGACCTGGATCAGCAGGCGGTCGCCCGGCCCGACCTGGGCCACCGTCCGCACGAGCCGGCGCCCCTCAACGTGCCAGCAGAGGCTGTAGCCGCGGGCCAGCACCCGCTGGGGATCGAGCGCCTCCAGCCGCGCCTGCAGCGCCTGGATCTGCCAGCGCGCCCGATCGTGGCGGTGGCGCCAGGCGGCCAGCAGGCGTCCGGCCAGGTCGTCGAGCCGCAGCCGGTGGCGCTCGATCTGCCGGCGCGGATTCAGGCGGGCCAGTCGCTGGGCCTGGGCCAGGACCGCGCTCCGGTGAGCGGTCAGGTGGCTCTGCAGAGCCGTGGTCAGGCGGTGACCGATCGCCACCAGCTGTTGCCGGCACTCGCGCTGATCGGGCACGACCAGTTCGGCTGCGGCCGAGGGGGTCGGCGCCCGCAGGTCGGCGACGAAATCGGCCAGGGTGTAGTCGGTCTCGTGCCCCACCGCTGAGACCACTGGACGCGGGGCGGCGAAGATCGCCCGCACCACCCGCTCCTCGTTGAACGGCCAGAGTTCCTCGGCCGAGCCTCCACCCCGGGCGACGATGATGACGTCGGGAGCGGCCACCGCGCAGAGGGCCGCCAGCGCCTGACAGATGCTCTCGGCGGCCCCCTCCCCCTGGACCAGCGCCGGCGCCAGGACCACCTCGACCAGCGGGAACCGGCGGCGCAGGATGGTCAGCATGTCGTGCAGGACGGCCCCGGCCGGCGAGGTCACGATGCCGATGCGGCGTGGGAACCGGGGCAGCGGCCGCTTGCGCGAGGGGTCGAAGAGCCCCTCGCGCGCCAGGCGGTCTCGCAGCCGTTCGAATTCCAGCCAGAGCAGGCCCGTGCCCACCGGGTAGACCTGGTCGATATACAGTTGCAGGTGGCCGTTAGCCTCGTAAAAAGAGAGGCGCCCGTGGACGATGATGTGGGCGCCGTTCTCTGGCAGGATGGTGCGGCTGGTGATCTGCCCGCGGAAGAGGACGCAGCGGACCTGTCCCTGGGCATCCTTGAGGGTGAAGAAGACGTGGCCCGAGGGCGAGCGCGAGCAGTTCGAGACCTCGCCCTCGACCCACAGGTCCTGTAAAAGAGGGCTGGCCTCGAGATAGTCCTGGATATAGGTCACCAGCCGTCCGACGGGCAGGATCTCCACCGCCCGCTTCACCGACCCTCGCTCACCCGCTCGACGTACTCACCGGTGCGGGTGTCCACCCGGATGACATCGCCGACGTTGACAAAGAGCGGCACCAGCACCTTCATCCCGGTCTCCAGGATGGCCGGCTTGCTGCCACCGGTGGCCGTATCGCCGCGCACGCCCGGCTCGGTCTCCACCACCTTCAGATCCACCGTGACCGGCAGTTCGATGCCGATGGGCGTGCCCTCGTGCAGCAGGAGGTCCAGCGTCATTCCCTCCTTGAGGTACTGGGCGTCCTCGCCGATCTGCTGGGCGCTGAGCGTCCACTGCTCGAACGTCTCGGTGTCCATGAAATAGTACAGGTCGTCGTCGCGGTAGAGATACTGGACCCGACGCCGCTCCAGGAAGACGCGGCGGAACTTCTCGGAGGCGGGGAACGTCCGCTCGGTGATGTAACCGGAGCGGATATTGCGCAGCTTCAGCCGCACGACCGCGCCCCCGCGGCCCATTTTAATATGCTGGTAATCGACGATCTGGAAAAGATCGTTGTCCAGTTCGATGGTCAGCCCTTTGCGGAGTTCTCCAGCTGTCAGCATGCTCTCACCTCCCTCTCCACTGGCCGGCGGACGGGCGCCGCCCCGGTCCCACCGGCTCCTGCCTCAGAGCGGCCAGGCCAGCTCCTTCGGCGCCTGGGTCAGCACCTCGATCCCCTCAGCGGTGATGACGACCAGGTCTTCGTGCCGGATACCGCCCCAGCCGGGCAGGTAGAGACCCGGCTCGACCGTGACCGTCATCCCTGGGGCCAGCACCTCCTCGGAGAGGCGGCTCAGACGCGGACGTTCGTGCACCGCCAGACCGACGCCGTGGCCCAGGCTGTGACCGAAGGCGGCACCATAGCCGGCGGCCTCGAGAACCTGGCGGGCCAGGGCGTCGGCCTCGCGCCCGCTCAGGCCCGGACGCAGACCGGCCAGCGCGGCCTCCTGGGCCTGCCGGACGAGCTCCCAGCGCTGGCGGTACTCGGCGGGCGCCGGACCCAGGACGAACGACCGGGTGATGTCCGAGCAGTAGCCGTCCACGCGCGCCCCAAAGTCCACCCAGACCGGCTCGCCGATGCCGATCGGGCGTTCGGTCGGCTGGTGATGGGGGATGGCGCTGTGCGGTCCGGCCGCCACCGTTGGCTCGAAGGCCATCCCCTCGGCGCCGTGCTCGCGCATGTAGGCCTCCAGCAGCCAGGCCGCCCGCGCCTCGGTCATGCCCGGACGCAGGATCTCGCGCAGGTAGGCGTAGGTCTGGTCGGCCAGGGCCACCGCCCGACGGATGGCGGCGACTTCGGCCGGGTCCTTGACCGCGCGCAGGTCCTCGATCAACCCCTCGGTCGGCACCAGGGTGCAGGTGTCCCCCAGCCGGTCCTGCAGGCCACGGTAGGTGGCGAAGGAGAGGGCCGCCGCCTCGAAGCCCAGCCGCCGCAGTCCGAGATCGGCGGCCAGGCGGGCGGTGGTCTCGGGAAGCCCGCCGCTGAGCTGAACGACCTCGACGCCCTGTGCCTGGGCCAGGGCGGCCTCGTAGTAGAGAAATGAGGTCAGCAGAAACCCGGCGGTGGGGGTCAGCAGCGCCCAGCCGGCTGAGCTGGTCGGGCTGCTGTCGCGGGCGGTGAACCCGGTGAGGTAGCGCCGGTTCTCGGGCTGGGTGATCAGCAGACCATCAAGCCCCTGGGCGCGCAGCTGCTGGCGCGCGCGGGCCTGCCGCTCTGTGTACATCCCCCCTCCTTGATCAGGACGAGGCGCCGGCCGGGGCCGCCACCCCGCTGCAGACCGGGCAGGTGGCCTCGTCCTTGCCGGCCGGGAGCAGGGCGGTGCCGCAGGTTGGGCAGGGCTGGGGCCGGGTCCAGACCGCGAAGGTGCAGTCCGGGTATCGTCCGCAACTGTAGAACGTGCGCTTGCGGCGGGTCTTCTTCTCGACCAGGTCGCCGCCGCACTGCGGGCAGCGCACGCCGATTTTCACCTGCAGCGACTTGCTGTGGCGGCACTCCGGATAGCCGGAGCAGGCGATGAACTTGCCGAAACGGCCGTACTTGACGACCATCGGCCGGCCGCAGCGCTCGCAGGTCTCGCCGGTCGGCTCCTGGGCCAGGGTGATGCGGGCGATCTGCCGGTCGGCCCGCTCGACGTCGCGGATGAACGGCCGGTAGAAGTCCCAGAGCACCTGGACCCAGAGCGGTTTGTCGCCCCGTCCCTGAGCCCCCCGGGCGATCTCGTCGAGTTTCTCCTCCATCTCGGCGGTGAAGCCCACGTCGAAGATATCCGGGAAGTGCTCGACCAGGAGGTCGGTCACCAGGAAGCCCAGGGGGGTGGGCACCAGGCGCCGGTCCACCCGCTCGACGTAGCCCCGCTCCTGGATGGTGGCCAGGATAGGGGCGTAGGTGCTGGGCCGGCCGATGCCGTGCTCCTCCAGGGCCTTGACCAGCGTGGCCTCGGTGTAGCGTGGCGGCGGCTGGGTGAAGTGCTGCTCGGGTCGCAGGGCCACCAGCGTCAGCTGGTCGCCCGTGGCCAGGGGCGGCAGCGCCCGGCCGGCCTCCTCGTCGTCGGTCGGCTCGTCGTCGCGTCCCTCGGTGTAGACCACGGTGAAGCCGGGGAACTTGACCACCGAGCCGGTCGCCCGGAAGAGGTAGGGCCACTGGCCGTCGCGCCCGGCCAGGATGTCCACCGAGGTTGTATCCAGCACCGCCGAGGCCATCTGGCAGGCCAGAGTGCGCTGCCAGATGAGCTTGTAGAGTCGGTACTGGTCCTGGGTGAGGTAGGGCTTGATGGCCTCCGGATGCCGGAAGATCGAGGTCGGCCGGATGGCCTCGTGGGCCTCCTGGGCGTTTTTGCTGCGCGTCTTGTAGACGCGCGGCTGGGCCGGAAGATAAGCGCTGTCGTAGTGCTCGCGGATGTAGGCGCGGATCTGCTCGACCGCCGAGGCGGCCAGATGGACCGAGTCGGTCCGCATGTAGGTGATGAGGCCGACCGTCCCCTCGTCGCCCACCGGCAGCCCCTCGTAGAGTTGCTGGGCCACGGCCATCGTCCGCTTGGGGGTGAACCCCAGTTTCCGGGCCGCCTCCTGCTGGAGGGTGCTGGTGGTGAAGGGCGGGGCCGGGTGCCGCTGGACCTCGCGCTGGCGCACCTCGCCGACGACGAACGTCGCCCCTTCCAGGTCGGCCACCACCGCCCGGGCCTGCTCCGCGGTCCGCAGGTCGGCCTTCTCCCCCCGGATCTGGTGCAGGGTGGCGGTGAAGACCTGACGGCGGCCGCGCCGCTTCTCCTCGGCTTTACTGAGGTCCGCCTCCAGCGTCCAGTACTCGGTCGGCTGGAAGGCCTGGATCTCCCGCTCGCGCTCGACCACCAGCCGGACGGCCACCGACTGGACGCGGCCGGCCGAGAGCCCCTTCTTGGTGATTTTGCGGCGCAGAAGCGGGCTGAGGGTATAGCCGACCAGCCGGTCCAGGATGCGCCGGGCCTGCTGCGCGTTGACCAGGTTCTCGTTGATCGTGCGCGGGTTGGCGAAGGCGGCGGTCACCGCCTCTTTGGTGATCTCGTGGAACTCGACCCGGTGGACCGGCTTGCCGTCCTTAAGGTTCAGGGCCTCGATCAGGTGCCAGGAGATGGCCTCGCCCTCGCGGTCCGGGTCGGTGGCCAGATAGATCTCGCTGGCCTCCCGGGCCTCGGCCCGCAGCTTCTTGACGATCTCTTTCTTTTTCTCCGGGATCACGTAGTGGGGACGGAAGTCGGCCTCGATATCCACCCCCAGCCGGTTCTCCGGCAGATCCCGAATGTGGCCGACCGAGGGCCGGACGACGTACTCCTTCCCCAGGAAGCGACCGAGCGTCTGGGCTTTGGCCGGCGATTCGACGATGACGAGTTTTTTAGCCATGCTCACCCCTCCGCGGCCGGGCGGGGGCCGGTCCCGGCCGGACAAAAGAGACGCGCCGGGCTTATCGTCCAACCGGACACCGGCGCGCGTCTATATTATAACGTACCGTCCTCATCGGGCACAATCGTGCGGGTGACATCGGCGCGAGAATAGGAAAAGACCATGACCATCGGCTCGCTCGCGCTGGCGTTGAGGAAGCGGTGGGGAACACCGGCCTCGATGAACGAGGTGTCGTAGGGCATAAGCAGGTAGCGCTGCCCCCCGACTTCGCAGTAGGCCCGCCCGGCGATGATGGTCACCGTCTCCTCACAGTTGTGGTAGTGGCGTTTGACCCCTTTGCCCGGTCCGAAGACGGCCACCCCGGTGGTCATCTCGCGCGCCCCCTGCTTCGGGCCGATGCGGTCCCAGACCAGGATCCCATCCTCGAAGACCAGGGGCGGCAGGTGCGCGTGAAAGGCGATGTGGGGCATCAGCCTCCCTCCGGAAAGAAGGGGAAGAGTCGCCGGAGCCCGGCCTCGTCTGGCTGGGCGCCGTATTCGCTGATCTCGAAGGCCTCGGCGTAGCGGATCTGGGCGGCCCGCTCGGGGCCATACCAGCGGGCCAGGACCTCGCGGTACCGGTCGGCGACCTGGGCGAAGCGCGGGAGATACCGCTCGGCCAGCCAGCGACGCCGGGCTTGAGGATCGGCCGGCACCTCGTGGAGGTAGCCGCCGTTGTAGGGCAGCCACTCGTAGACCTGGGAGACATGGCAGTGCAGGGCGTCCAGTTTCTTCTCGACGACCGGGCCGATGTCCACCGCCACATCCGGGCTGAAAGGATAGGGGCGGCGGAAGCGGTCGCCGACGTAGGCGATGACGGGGTTGCGCGGCAGATGGTCGGTCAGGGCCACCAGGTTGGGCACCGTGACCATGTAAGCGGCGTCCTGCACCAGAATGGCCGTGTAGCGGTGGTCCGGATGGTAGTCGTTGGGGCGAGGGCTGAGAATGAGATCAGGCTGGAACTCCCGGATAATGCGGATGACCTGACGCCGGTTAGCCTGGGTGGGCTCCAGTTCGCCGTCGTGGTTGTCCAGCACCTGATACTCGACCAGGCCCAGGACCCCGACCACCGCCTGGGCCTCGGCCCGGCGGCGGCGGGCCAGTTCGACGCCGCCGATCTCGTGGTGGCCGGCGTCGCCGTTGGTCATGGCGACGAACTTGACCTGGTGCCCCTGCTGGGCGTAGAGGGCGGCGACCCCGCCGGCGGCGAAGTCGGGGTCGTCCGGGTGAGCGCCGAAGACCAGAATCCGCAGCGGACGTTCGCGGACCATCGCCCCTCCTGAGCCGCCAGTCTCGGTGCCGATTATAGCAGGGGGCCGACCGCGCGCCAACCGGGGGTCAGGCGCTCTGGGCCAGGGTCTGCACCTCGGCGATCCGCTCCCGCAGCCGCTGGTCGAATTTGGTCAGGTAGTCCAGGAGCGCCTGGGCGGCCAGCCGCTTCTCCTGAAACAGCCAGAACTGGCGGGGAGGCTGATGGGCCAGGAACTCGTTGCCGTTCAGGAAGTCGCCACTGTACTCCAGCGGGCTGCCGGCCAGGCGCAGTCGGAACTCCCGCCGGGCCGGGTCGTACCAGGCCTCCACCGGGTAGAGCGCCCAGCCGTCGTGGGCCCAGAGGGCCACCTTCTGCCGGCTGGCGATGAGCAGCGTCCGCAGTTCCCGCGTGGCCACAGCGCGCCTCTGCGCGGCAAGATCACGGCCAGGGGCTGGAATGCTTCTTGCGGTCCCCTGGGGTGCAGACCCCAACGGAGGGACCGCCATGGCGAAGACCCAGCGTGCCGCACAGATCCTGGCCCAGGCCTCGGGCAAACTGGACGAACTCCTGGCGCTTCTCGACGACCTGGAGACGGCGCTGGGCGAGGAGTTCCCCGACCGTCCGGAGAGCGTGGACGACGCCCTGGACAAGGCGATGGTGCTGCTGACTGTCACCAGCGACTATCTCGACAGCATCCGCAGCGCCCTGGAGGAGGGCGAGGAGGCCTGACCCGCCACCAGCCCGGCGCGCCGGACGGCTTGCCGCCCACCGGCCCGACGCGTACAATGGGCCCGGACAGCAGACCGACCACAGAGGGGAGCAGAGCGCGGTGAAGTTCCTGGTCCTGCACGGGCCCAACCTGAACCTCTTTGGGCGGCGTGAGCCCCACATCTACGGCACCACCACCCTGGCCGAGATCAACCGGGCCATCGAAGACCTGGCCCGCGACCTCGGTGTCGAGGTGGTGATCTTTCAATCCAACCACGAAGGCGCCCTGATCGATAAGCTCCACGAGCACATTGATGATGTGCAGGGCTGTATCCTCAACCCCGGCGGGCTGACCCAGTACAGCGTCTCGCTGCACGACTGCATCAAGGCCATGCCCTTCCCGGTCATCGAGGTCCACCTGTCGAACCTGGCGGCCCGCGAGCCCTGGCGCCACCACTCGATCATCGCCCCGGCCGCCCGGGGGGCGATCATGGGGCTGGGCTGGCGGGGGTATCTGCTGGCGCTGCGCTGGCTGGTCGAAGAGGCGCGCAGTCGGGCCGGCTGAGCGCGCGGGAGGACCCTGGTCGGCGGTTCGCTAGTGCTCCGGCGGCCGCACGGGGAGCAGGCGCAGGGCGGCCAGAGCGTAGACGCGGGCGGCAGCCACCACCTGCTCGATGGCCACCCACTCGTCGGCCGAGTGGGCCTGGGCCAGATCCCCGGGGCCACAGATGACCGCCGGGATGCCGCGCTCCAGGAGCGGCCCGGCCGCGCAGCCGCCGGGGAAGCCGCCCAGTCGGGCGGGGGTCCCCAGGACCGCGGTCACCACGGCGGCCATGGTCTGGACCAGCGGGTGGTCGGGAGGGAGCCAGCGGGCCGGCCGGCCACCGGCCGTGCCCCCCTGCGATCGGAACGTCCACTCCACTTGCAGCGCGGGGTCGACCGCCCGCAGCCCGGCCAGGCACTCTTCGATGGCCGCCTGGAGGGTCTCGGGGGGCAGATCCGGGTTCAGGCGGATGTCGAAGTTGGCCACGCACTCGTCGGGCACGGCGGCGGTGACCTTGCCGCCGCCGTGGATCTCCTGGACGTTGATGGGCGAGCGTCCCCAGAGCGGGTCCACCCGGTGGAAGCAGGGCAGGGCGTAGAGGGTGAGGATCACTCTGGCCATCTTCTCGATGGCGTTGACGCCCTGGTCGGCGGTGCCGGTGTGGGTGGCCCGGCCCCGGGTCCGGACCAGGATCGGGAAGACGCCGCGCTGGCCGAGGTGGACGGCCAGGCCCGTCGGCTCGCCGATGATGGCCAGATCGCAGCCGCCCAGCGCCGCCAGCAGGTCGAGAAAGCGCCAGCCACCGCCCTCCTCGCCGACCTCTGAGCCGAAGAGGACCTCACCGCCGAACGGTCGGCCGCTCCGCGCCAGGGCCTTGAGCGCCACCATCTGGGCGGCCAGCGCCGCCTTCATGTCGCAGGCGCCGCGCCCGTAGAGGCGCCCCGCGCGCACCGTGGCGGCGAAGGGGTCGATGGTCATGTTCTCGACCGGTTTGGTGTCCAGATGGCCGTTGAGGAGCAGACGTGGTCCGGGCCCGCGCCCCGCCAGCCGGGCCAGGACGTTGACCCGGCCGGGCTCGACCTCCTGCAGCCGCACCTGGGCCCCGGCCTCCTCCAGCCAGGTGGCCATCAGCTGACTGATGGCCGGGCCCTCCTGGCCGGTGAGGCTGGGGATCTGAACCAGCCGGCCGGCGAGATCGACCGTCTCCTGAGGATCGATCAGGTCCAGCACGGCCTGTTCCTGCGGGCTGAGGGTCTCCATAGCACCTCCCGCCGTCAGTCGTCACCCTCGGCCGGCACCGCCCCCTGGGCGCGGGCCAGGGCCAGGAACTCGTCATCGGTCAGCGGCCGTTTGCGCCCCAGCGCCTGGCGCTGGCTCTCCGCCAGGATCGCCTCCAGCACCGGGGCCGCCGCCGTCAGCCCGTACGCGCGCAGCTTCTGGCGGACCGCCCCCAGATCGCTCCATTTGCCGATGACCAGTTCCGGCGTCCGCCCCACCAGCTCCGGCTCGAAGGGGAAGGCCGCCGGCCGCTCCCCCGCCTCGGTCAGCCGGGCGATGGCCGTCCACTGCTCGTAGCGGAAGGCGCCTCGCCCGGTCACCGGCTTGAAGTAGCCGAGGGGGATCCGGCTTCTCTCGGCCACCAGGTGGGCCACCCAGGGCAGAAGCTCCAGACGCACGCCGGTCCGCACGTTGTACAGCGTCTCCAGAGCCAGGACCACCTCGTCCAGGGCGGCGTTCCCGGCCCGGTAGCCGAGGCCGTTCACCGTGACATTGAGGGCGGCGGCGCCGTTCTCGTAGGCGGCCAGGACGTTGGCCACCGCCAGCCCGAAGTCGTTGTGGCAGTGGACCTCGATGGGCCGGTCGGTCCAGGTGGTGGCCTGGCGGACCAGATAGCTCATGGCCGCCGGGCGCATGACCCCCTGACTGTCGACCAGGGTGAAGGCGTCAGCCCCGGCGGCGGCGAAGGCGCCGAGATCGGCCCGGAGCTGGTCGAGGGTGGCCCGGCTGCTCTCGGGTAGAAAGACGTTGACGTAGAGCCCCTGGGTCTTGGCCCGGGCGATCTGGGCCAGGGCCTGGTCGCGCAGGGCCGCCCGGTCCTGGCCGAGGACGCCGCGCTGGAAGACGTCGCTGGCCCGGTACCAGACCATAACATGCCGGACGCCCAGGTCCAGCACCCGCTCGACCCGGCCCGGCTCCCAGGTGACGTAGAGGGTGAGCGGAAGCCGGCGGGCCAGAATGGCCCGAACCGCCTCGTACCAGCCGGGGACCGTGAGGAAGAGTTCGGTCCGCCGGAGCCCCAGGGCGGCCAGGGCCTCGGCGATGGCCACCTTGTCCTCCACCGTCCAGGCCAGGTCGGCGCACTCCTCCCCATCGCGCAGGGTCACATCGTGGAGAGCCACCGGGCGCGGCGGAATGGCGACCTCCGGCGCCCAGTTGTGGGGGCTGGTGTACCAGTGCGGACCCCGCCAGGACTCCACGCCCGCGGCCATCAGGTGCTCTCCGGTCCTCGGTGGTGGTCCTATCTTAGCCGGCAGGGCCAGACGGCGCAAGGTCTCTCCCGTGCGGCCCGCACCGGTGGCTGGCGCCGTGGCCGGGGGCGGCTGGCCGCCCGGTCTTCGCTTGACAGAAGAGAGGCCTGTGCGCTATCTTGCAAGCGACCAGGGGATCAGGAGGGCGCGGAGGGCGATGAGCGAGCAACCCGGACCGGTGGGGGAGGAGCTGGTCCAGGCGCTGCTCAGCCAGCCATTGCTGCTCGTCCGGCTGGCGGCCAACGCGCTGGCCGTCGCCGAGAGCCTGCGCGAGAACTACTTCCGCAACACCGCCAGGTTTATCGGTGACCTGCGGCGGGCGCTGCGGGCGTTCGCCGAGGGCCGGCGGGCCGAGGTGCCGGTCCGGGTGTTCCCCGTCGAGGGGGCAGACTGGGCGGAGGTCCAGGGCGAGGTCGTCACCTTCATCGACGGCGGGATCGGTCGGGTGCAGATCGCCGGCCAGGTGCCGATTCTGCTGCGAGTGGGCTCGTACTGTGTCCGGACCGGCGACCGGCGGCTGGCCGAGCGGGAGCGGTTCGGCTACTATCCCGTGGTCCTGGGCGACCTGGAGGGCGGAAGCAAGCACCGTCGCGATTTCCCCGACCTGGTGCGGATCATCGCGGAGGTCCTGGGCGGGCTGGCCGCCATGGAGCGCACCCCGGATCTGCGGGTTCTGGTGTTCCACGGCCCGCTCGTCTACCTGATGGGCGGCTATGCCGGTCACGCGCCCTTCACCGAGCACGACATCGACCTTCTGCTCCGGCACTATGCGCCAGATCCGAGGCTGGCCCGCGACCTCAAAGAGGGTTTCCTGGCCGAGGCCCGTCGGGTGATCTACCCACGGCTGCTGGGCGACCAGGCCGAGACATGGATCCGCCAGCGGCACTTCGAGCCGCTGGCCTGGCTGGCCTACCTCTACCGCCGGCTGATCGCTCTCGCCCGCCAGCGACAGCCGGTGCCGCTGATCATCGGCGTGGTCGAGCGCAGCGACCTGCGGCAGTTTCTGGAGAGAGTACTGCTGGTGCGGGTCTTCCAGGGGTTGGAGGCCCGGGGACGCTCCGACTACTTCAACCGTCTCTACGGCCGCCGTGACCTGATCTCGCCCCAGGCGGTGCTGGACCGGCTGGGCTACACCGACGCCCTGCTCCTGGGGCTGCTTCTCCAACCGGGCCAGTACTCCGAGCCCTGGGAGATCGAGAAATACGAGGGGTTGCGCGAACGCTCCACCGGCCAGCGGATCGACTTCGCCGCCCTGCGGCCGGGGCCCATCGGCTTTCCCCGCGTCCACGGGTTTTATCTCAAGGTCTCCGAGACGACCGAGCCGCTCCGGGTCGAGGTCTTCAGCGATCTGGGCGAGCACCAGGTTGCGGCGGCGGCCCGCCGCGTCTACCTTTACGCCCGGCTGCTCCCCGGCTACGGCTTCCCGGTTGGCCTCGATGTCGTCGACAAGTACGCCCGCGTCCCCGCCTGGTTGCTTGCGGCCTACGCCAAGCTGATCCGCTACCACCTGGGGGTGAGCCTGCAGTCGGGAGAGATCTCCGATGCGGAGGTGCGGCGCCTGCTGGTCCAGGCCGTCTATCTGACCCAGCGCGACTGGCTCTTCCGGCCATCGGCTTTCCTGGGCTGGTCGCGCCCCAGCCACGATGCGGAGGAAAACCATGGCTGACCGCCCGCCGACCACTGACCGCTATGTCGGGACGATTATCGGCGAGAGCACCAGCCGCGAGTTCCGGCTGGCGCTGGCCCACGAGACGGTTCGGGAGCAGGATCTCATCGTCGTGGAGGCCGACCTTCCGGATACGGCCCGGCCGGGGACCGTCGAGCGCGTCCGTGTCTGGGCCAAGGTTCGGCAGATCGAGCGGCTGAACCCGCTCTTCCCGATTGAGGCCGGCCACGAACTGGCCGCCACCCGCACCGACCCGCTGGACACGGTTCTCTCGCTCAGCCGCGAGATGGTCACCGCCGTCTGTCAGGTGCTGGGGGCCGAGGTGGCGACCGGAACCGGCGAGGTGGTCCTGCGCCCTCTCCGCTACCCACCCCGTCCGGCCACCAGCGCCTACCGCCCGACCGATGAGGAGATCGGTCGGGTTATCTCCGGTGGCCTGCGGGGCGCGGGGGCGCGACGGGCTCTCGACCTGGCTACCTTGGCCAACCGGCCCGAGGTGACGGTGCTGGTGGACGGGCACGCCGTGGTGACCCGCCATCTGGCGATCCTGGCGATGACCGGCGCGGGCAAGAGCTGGACCGCCCGTCGCCTGATCGAAGAGCTGGCTGCCAGGCACTATCCCATCGTCATCTTCGACCCCCATGGCGACTACTCCGGTCTGGCCGAGCTGCCGGCCCTGCGGGGACGCGTCCGGCGCTACTACGCCCGCTTCCCGATCTTCGAGGAGGAGGGGGAGACCGTTGCCAAGATCGTCGAGAGCCTGGGCTACGGGATGACCGACACCATGCGCACCCGCTTCGAGGACGTCTTCGCCGCCGCCCGCGCGTTTTACAGCGATTGCCCCGACGACGAGCGGGCGGAGCGGATCGCCTGGCTGGGGGCCTACCTGGGCTGTCAGGACCAGTTCGAGCGCTACGGCGTTGGACCGGACCTGTGGCTGGTGGCCCGGATCGCCGAGGCCGGCGAGCGGGCGCTGCGCCTGAGAGATGACGCGACCAGGCAGCGGCTCCAGGAGTGGGGCTGGGCCGGGTTCACCGGCTACTCGGGGACCGATAGTAAGACGCTGGAGGGCATCAAGAAGCGAACCTACACTGCGGCCCGGGCCCTCACGCTGATGGAGCGGACGAACCGCCAGGTCGCCAGGGGGGCCGAGCCCCTGCCCACCGACCGCCGGCAGCTGGTGGACTACGGCCGTCTCAGCGTCATCGCTCTGGCCGGCTACACCAGCGACTTCCAGGCGACGCTCTTCCGGATCATCGCCGGCGACCTCTTTCAGGCGCGGGTCGAGGGCCAGCTCGCCTATCCGGTGCTTCTGGTGCTGGAGGAGGCCCACACGTTCGCTCCCGGCCGGCCGGGCACGACCGCGGAGGAGCGGGCGGTGGCCACCGCCCGCCAGATCGCCCAGGAGGGGCGCAAGTTCGGGGTCGGGCTCCTGCTCATCAGCCAGCGCCCCTCGCGGCTGGATGAGACGACCCTCTCGCAGTGTAACTCGTTCGTCATTATGCGCATGGTCAACCCGGCGGACCAGCAGTTTGTCCAGCGAGTGGTGGAGACGCTGGGCGAGGCCGACGCTCAGATGCTGCCCGACCTGGACGTCGGTGAGGCCCTGCTCTCCGGTCAGTTCGTGCGCTTCCCGGTGCTGGTGCGGATCAAACCCCCGCAGTCGCAGGGCGAGCGCGAGGAGCAAGACGCCTTCAGCTGCCTGGAGGAGATCCACCGAGCCCAGAGCCGGAGCCATGGGCTCCGGCCGATCGCCGTGGCTCCCTCGTCGGGACCGGGCGGTGGGACAGCGCCGGGGTCTGAGGCGGTGAGCCGGGGTCCGGTGCGCCCCGCGCGCCGATCCGTCTAGCCAGCGGTCTGACGGGCGGCTACAATAGGGCCGACCGACGCGAGGGGGGAGAACGGTGCGCGGCGTGGTCATTCTGGGCGAGAGAACCGTTGATCTCTGGGAGTTTCCGGACCCTGTGCCCGGGCCGGGTGAGGTGGTCGTGGCGATCCAGGCCTCTGGCCTCTGCGGCAGCGACCTCCGGCCCTACCGTGGCCCCCGGCGGGATCCGGCCAGTCTGGTCATCAGCGGTCACGAGCCCTGTGGGGTGGTGGTGGCGCGGGGGCCAGGCGTCAGCGACCGTGAGGTCCGGCTGGGCGAGCGGGTGATGGTCCACCATTACCTGGGCTGCGGTCGCTGCGAGCACTGCCGCGTCGGTTACAGCCAGCTCTGCCGACACGGTCACCTGACCTATGGCGCCAACGCCCACGGCGGCAACGCCCCCTATATGCTGGTCGGAGCCAGCACGCTCGTCCCGCTGCCCGAGGCCCTGAGTTTCGCCGAGGGGGCGGCCATCGCCTGCGGAACCGGTACCGCCTACAGCGCTCTCAAGCGCCTGGGGGTCTCCGGCCGCGATGTCCTGGCCATTTTCGGCCAGGGGCCGGTTGGGCTGAGCGCCACCCTCCTGGGCGCGGCCATGGGGGCCCGGGTGGTCGCCATTGAGCCGGTGCCGGAGCGACGGGCCCTGGCCCAGGCGGCGGGGGCCTGGGCGGTCCTCGATCCGGCGGCGGTGGATCCGGTGGCGGCCATCCGCGACCTCACCGGCGGCGACGGGGCCGACGCCGCTCTCGACTGCACGGGCAACCCGATCGCCCGCGTCCAGGCGGTCCGCTGCGCCCGCGTCTGGGGCCGGGTCTGCTTCGTCGGCGAGGGGAACACCACCACCTTCGATGTGAGTCCGGATATCATCCACAAGCAGCTCACCATCTACGGTTCCTGGACCTTCAGCACGGTCGGGCTGGCCGAGTGCGCCCGCTTCATCGCCGAACGGGCGGTTCCGCTGGCCCGCTTCATCACCCACCGCTTCCGGCTGGAGCAGGCGGCGGAGGCCTTCCGGACCTTCGACAGCGGCGTGACCGGCAAGTGCGTCTTTGTTCTCGGCGACGAGACCCTCTGAAGGAGGCTGAGCGTGCGGATCACCGAAGTCGAACCGCTCCTCATCGATCGCTACCTCTTCGTCCGGATCCACACCGACGCCGGGATCACCGGGCTGGGGGAGTCGGGGGCCTGGGCCTACCTGGAGGCCTCGGCCGCCGTGGTTCGTCAGTTCCGGTCGTACCTTATCGGTCAGGATCCGTTGCGGATCGAGCACCACTGGCAGTATCTCTACCGCTGCTACCACTTCCGCGGGGCGGCGATCATGGGGGCGCTGAGCGCCATCGATATCGCCCTCTGGGACATCGCCGGCAAGTACTTTGGGGTGCCGGTCTACCAGCTCCTGGGCGGTAAATGCCGTGACCGGGCCAGGGTCTATGTCCATGTCTTCGGCCGCACCCGCGAGGAGCTGGTCCGGGGCTGCATCGCCGCCCGCGAGCAGGGCTTTACCGCGGTCGGGCATCTCACCCCCTTCCTCGACGAGCCGCGCAGCCTCCCCTATTTCGAGACCCACGCCGAGAAGATCGCCAACGCCATCGACGCGGTGCGGCAGTATCGTGAGGCGGTGGGCAACGCCGTGGACCTCTGCATCGAGATCCATCGCCGCCTCACTCCGGCCGAGGCGGTGGCCCTGGCGCGCGGGATCGAGCCCTACCATCCCTTCTTCTACGAGGACCCCACCCTGCCCGACAATTTCGACGCCATGGCCGAGATCGCCCACAAGATCGGCATCCCCATCGCCACCGGCGAACGTCTGCACACCATTCACGAGTTCGCCATGCTGTTGAACCGGGGCGCGGTCCAGTACGTGCGGCCCGATGTCTGCCTGGCCGGCGGGCTGACGCACTGCAAGAAGATCGCCGCTCTGGCCGAGGCTCACTACGTCGGGGTGGTGCCGCACAATCCCCTGAGCCCGGTCAGCACGGCCGCCTGCCTGCAGCTGGCGGCGGCCATTCCCAACTTCGCCCTGCTGGAGTATCCGCTCGGCGAGCAGGAGCCGCCCAAGAGCGAGATTGTGCGGGTGAGTTACCGCCTGGAGAAAGGCTACCTTCTCGTCCCCGAGACGCCGGGGCTGGGCGTCGAACTGGTCGAGGGGGCTCAGGAGAAGTATCCCTTCCGGCCCCGGCCGATGGAGACCCGGCTGCACGTCGACGGCTCGGTGGTGGACCAGTAGTCACTGAGGGGGCGGGCGCGGGGGCCGGTGATGCTCGCTGGGGGGAGGGCGGCGCGGCAGGACCACCGTCACAGTCGTCCCCCGGCCGGGGCCGGGGCTCTCGGCCCAGATGCGCCCGCCGTGGGCCTCGACGATCCCGCGGGCGATGAAGAGCCCCAGACCGGCGCCGGGGATGGAGCGGGCCCGCTCCAGCCGGACGAACGGCTCGAAGATCTGCCGGGCCTCTTCGGGAGTCAACCCGATCCCCTGATCGCTCACCTGGATCTGGACGCTGTCGTCGTGGGCGCTGACCCGGAGGCGGATCGTTCCCCCCTCGGGCGAGTATTTGATGGCGTTGCTCAGCAGGTTGCGCAGGACCTGGGCCAGGCGGTCGGGGTCCCAGAAACCTTCCAGTCGGGCCGGCGCCTCAACCACGATCTGGTGGCGGGTGGTGGTGGCCTGTTGCTCCTCGGCGATCCGGTGGACCAGGGTGACCAGGTCCATCGGTCGGGGAGCGATGCGGAAGCGTCCGGCCCAGAGGCTGGCGGCGTCCAGGAGATCGGTGAGCAGCCGTTGCATCGCCTGGCCGGCCTCGAGCAGCCGGGCCAGGGCGGCCTCGCGCTGGACGGGTGGGAGGGTGGGCCAGCGCCGGAGCAGCTGGGCGTAGCCCAGGATAGCGGTCAGTGGCGTGCGCAGGTCGTGGGCCACCGCGCCGAGGAAAAGTTCGAGCCGCCGGCGGGCGGCGAGCAGGTCCTCGACCTGCTGCTGGAGGGCAGCGCAGTGCCGGGCCAGCTGGAGAGTGGTGCCCAGCAGGGCGGCCAGGGCGGTGAGGGATGGGCCGGCAGGGGGCTGCGGCGGCGGGGTCGCCCAGCCGAGGGTCAGAACACCGACGAACGTCTGGTCGGCTGGGAGAGGCAGACTGAGGAGCGCCTGGAGCCCCTCAGTCTGGGCGATCTGGGCGTTCAGCGGGAAGGTCTGAGCGAGGGTGGCCAGGGTGGCCCACTGGGGCTGTCCGGTGCGGACGGCTTCGGCCTCGAGCCACGGGGCGGTCAGCGGGATCTCAGGGGGCGGAGAGGCCTGGCGGAACTGGTGGACGAGGAGGACCAGAGCGGCGCGGCCGGGGTCCACCAGCCAGAGCCCCAGCATCCGGTCGGCTCCCAGCAGGCGGGCGGCGGTCGTGGCCGCCTGCTGGCCGGCCTGGACCGCCGGCTCGGGGGGCCGGGCGTGGGCCGGGCGGTCGGTGGCCGCTGGCGGGGGTCCGGGCGCCGGCTCACCCTGGTGCGCGCGGGCGGTCATTGTCTGGGCGCTTCGACCAGTTCGGGGACTCCCCGCAGGATGCCACGCAGCCCGGTAAGAGGGCGACCGACTTTCAGTCCGTAGCGGGTCAGTTCGATCTCGCGGAGAGTCCGCTCGAAACTGCTGACCCGCTTCTTCAAGACGCCGATGGCTTTGCGCAGTTCGCCCCCGACCTCGATGTAGCGCAGGAAGACGATGTTATCGGCCAGATGGCTGGCCCCGATGTCCGTGGCCCGGAACTCGCCGGTGATCGTCTCAACCTCGGCCACCACCAGCGCGGTGACACCCATGTTCTTCAGGTACTGGATCAGGGCCCGGAACTGGCGGAGGAAATCCTCGCCGCGGACGGCCAGCCGGTAGCCGGCGAGGCTGTCGAGCATCACAATGCGGGCCTGTCTCTCCTCGACCTCGGTGCGGACCAGCCGGGCGAATTCGTCGTGGCTGTAGACCAGGGGTTCGATCGGACAGAGGGCCAGCATGCCGCGCTCCATCATCGCCCGCACCGGGATGTTCACGTTCTCCGACCGCTGCACGAGCGTGGCCACGCTCTCGTCGAACATATAGACGACCGAGCGCTCTCCTCGCCCGGCCGCTTCTTTCATAAACTGGATGCCGAAGGTGGTCTTGCCCACCCCGGTCGGACCGGTGACGATGGTGACCGTGCCGCGTTCGAGGCCGCCGTGCAGCAGTTCGTCCAGCTCCGGCACACCCGAGGAGATCGGCTCGGCCACGAACTCGCGGCCGAACCACTCCGGGACCAGCCGCGGATAGACCTCCATGCCGTGGTCGGTCAGGCGGACGGTGTGGCGGCCGCTGCGGAAATTCGATCCGCGGAGCTTCCGGATGCTGACGGTGCGCCCCTCGGGACCGATCTCCAGTTCGATGATGCCGTCGCTCAGGAACTGGAGGTCGTCATCGGGGGCCAGAGGGCTGGTCTCCGAGGTGAGAAGAACCGTCGCCCCCTGACTTTTGAGGAACTGAAGGAAGGCCAGGGTCTGCTTGCGAAACTCCAGAGGGTCGGCCACCAGATAGCGAAATTGCGTGATCGCGTCGACCACGATGCGCTGCGGACGCAGGGCTGTGACCTGGTCGATGATCTGACGGGTCAGAGCGCTGCGCTCGGGAGCGGCGGGGACGAAGAGGTCGTAAGAAGGAGCCTGGCTCAGCGTCTCCGGAGGGGGAGTCAGGTCGAGCAGGCTGACCCGACTGAGGTCGAAGCCCAGCACCTGGGCGTTCTGGCGGAGTTCGCTTTCGGGCTCGCCCAGGGTGATGTACAGGGCCGGCTCGCCGGCCCGGGCGCCGGCGGTGGCAAAATGCAGGCCCAGGATCGTCTTGCCGGTGCCGGGACCGCCTCGAACCAGATAGGCTCGCTCGGGGAGCAGGCCACCGGCCAGCAGGTCATCCAGTCCGGCGACGCCGGTGGACAGGCGCCGGGGAGGTGCGGTCGCGGGTTGGGGACTGGCCACAGGGCGACTCCTCCCGTGCGGGCTGGACCAGTAGGAGGCTCCTGCAAATCCCGTACCGGGCCGGGCGGTCGCGGACCCGAGGGCTCAGCCGCCGTTGGGGGAATCAGGGGTGGCGAGGTACAGCCAGCCGAAGATCAGGCTGGTGAGGAGAAGAAAAAGGGCCAGACCGAGGGCGGGACCAGCCGCCACCCCCAGCCGGGCCATGACCAGGAGGCGGCTGCCGAGTGCCAGGAGAAGGCAGGCGAGCGGTACTAGCGAGCGCTGATACCGGTGGTGGCCCCACCGGTACCAGCCGACCGCCAGCAGCGCGCTGACAGCGAACAGGAATTCGGTCAGCTGACCGAACGCATCGGGAGCCACGGCCAGTCCGTGGAGCGTGCTCGTCGCCAGGACGGTCAGGGTGGCCGTGGCGAAGAAGTTTCGGCACTGGTGACGGGCCTCCGCACCCGTGTGGGGCTCCTGGTCAGGCGCCGGGCCACCGGCCGCTGGTCCGGCCTGGCTGGGAGGAAGAGGCGACAGCGCGTGTGCCTCCGGCGTCGGTCTGACCGTATCGGCATGGCGCCCGCCGTCTGTGGCGGACTGCCCGCGCGGCCGCAAAAAACCGTCCGGCCACGGTCGCCGTGGCCGGACGGTACGGTACCCCCGGCAGGACTCGAACCTGCGCGCCTGGCTCCGGAGGCCAGTGCTCTATCCCCTGAGCTACGGGGGCTCCTGCAGTTGTAATTATACCGTGGTCGGCTCCGCTCAGGCAAGAGGCGAACACCGGGCGGAGCAGCCGGATCGCGAGCAACGGCCTGGAAAGGAGGCGGGGAGTCGGGGCGGACGGAGCCTCGTGCCCGTGCGAGCGGGGTAGCCCTCGTGAGCAATCATCATCGGAGTCTCGGGAATCTCCTCCCTATGGCCCAGGCCCCTCCCCGGCGATGGCTAGGGCCGCCCCTCCGGCGACCGTGGCGAACGGCGCATTTCCCCGGGGGCACCATCGGCGCTGAGCCCTTCACTCTGACCGGGGAGAGCTATGCCCCGTCGGCCTCCTTTCGGAGGATCGGCGCAACTGCACCGTAGACATGGTGCGTCACTATGGTGTATATTCCTGGTGCAAGGAGGGAGAGCGTGCCGCGCTTTTCAGTGACTCTGGACCCGGCGCTCCTGCAGGCCGCGCTGCAGGCGGCTGGAGGCCGGCTGCGGCGGCGGCAGGTGATCGAGCTGGCCCTGAGAGAATTCGTGCGGCGGCATAACCAGGAGGCGTTGCGGGAGCTGGCCGGGACGGATGTGGTCGACATGACGCCGGATGAGCTGCAGGGCTGGCGGCGGGCCGGGCTGGAGGCCTCGTGAGCCGGGTGCTCCTGGACACCTCGGTCTGGATTCGCTATCTGCGGGCCGCAGGGGACCCATCGCTGCGGGCGGTGGTGGATCAGGCGCTGGCGACGGGGGTGGTGGTCACCTGCTGGGTGGTGCGGGCGGAGCTTCTGGTGGGGGCGCGGGATGAGGCGGCCTTTGCTCGGCTGGCCGAGAGACTGCTGGGCCTGGAGGAGGTCGCGCTCACCCCGGCCCTCTGGCTGGAGGCGGCCCGATTGGGGTTTCGCCTCCGGCGGCGGGGGATTCTGGTGGCGCTGCCGGATCTCCTCATCGCCCAGGCGGCGCTGCAGGCGGGGATCCCGCTCTGGCACGCCGACGCCGATTTCGAGCGCCTCCGGGAGGTGGTGCCGCTTCAGACCCGCTTCTTTGGAGAGGCCAGCGATCGTCAGCCCTGAGAGCGCGTTCAGAGGGCCATAGAGAGGGAGGCGGCAGGACACACCGCCCGAGCTCGCCATCGTTCCTCAACCGGCGGGTTGCGCCTGAATCAGGCCAGCGTCCGCTCGATCATCCAACCCAGACGGCCAGGTCGGCGCTGAGCAGGCGGATCGAGCTCCCTTCCGGCCGGAAGGTAGTCCCCAGCAACCTGTCGTAGGGAGGCCGGTCAGAGGCGGCCTCGATGTCGGCCCGGCCGTGCTGAATATCCCCGAAGGCTCCGACCCGGACCGCATCCTCGGTGGAGCATCCGGCCAGGGCTTGGGGATCACCCTGGCGCCAGGCTGCGGCAAAAGCCTGGACCTCCCGGTAGATGGCCTCTTCATCAGCGAGGTTGGTGGCTTGCCGATGCTCCTCAGGCGCGTGATGTGGGTTCATTGTTCACACCAGGCGGAGGCGCAGAAGAGTATGGGCCAGGATCGTCGCGGCCGTGCGGGTGAGCAAGCCCCAGAAGGTCCTGGCG
>CACRXC010000180.1_pt1 | contig 58518 bp, 55 predicted proteins | sample 5377091 | NCBI WGS metagenome assembly CACRXC01 (sample SAMEA6061845, study PRJEB28556) | metagenome | reverse complement strand
CGGTCCGGCCGCTGGGCACGGGCGCGATGCTCGCCCACGCCTACCAGCGCGCCCTGGCCCGGCGCCGGCCGCTGCCGACCGCGCCGCTGCCGATCCGCCCGGTCCTCTCGCTGACCGAACGGATCGCTCTGATCCAGCAGGCCCTCCAGCGCCGTCCGGTCTGGTCCCTGCGCGATCTGATGGGAGCCCCGACGCGGGCCGAGGCCGTCGTCACGCTCCTGGCCGTCCTCGAACTGGTGAAACAGGGTCAGGTCCACGCCCACCAGGCCGACCCGGGTCAGGAGATCATCGTCATCGCCCGCGCCGATCACCCCGGGAAAGGAGAGACCGCCGATGCCTCAGCCGACCACGACGCCACCGCTCGCCTGGGTGCGTGAGGGAGCCCGCACGGCCGTCCGGACCTGTCTGAACATCGGTCCAGCCGACCGGGTCTTCATTCTGACCGATGACGCCACCCTCACCATCGGCACTCTGCTGGCCGAGGAGGCGGCCGCCACCGGAGCGGCCGTGGTGCTGCGCCGGCTGGAGGAGTATGGTCCCCGGCCGCTCACCGCTCTCCCGCCCCGGCTACGCGAGGACCTTCTGACCTTCCGGCCGACGGCCACCTTCTATGCCGCCAGCGCCCGACCGGGCGAGATCGCCTTTCGGATCGAATTGCTGCCCTTCCTGACCCGTGAGATCGGCGCCCGTCACGGCCACATGCCCGGTATCACCCCCCGGCTGATGGCCGAGGGCCTGCGCACCGACTACCAGACCGTCGCCCGGCTGACCTGGCGGGTGACCGGGATCGTCCGTCAGGCCCGGCAGATCGCCGTGACCTCGCCGGCCGGAACGGTGCTGGTGGCCCGTTTCAGCCCGGCGCGCCGCTGGGTGCCCTGCCCCGGTCTCTACCATCAGCCTGGCCAGTGGGGCAACCTCCCCGAGGGGGAGACCTTCACGGCCCCCGAGGCGGTCGAGGGCCTGGTGGCCGCCAGCGTCCTGGGCGACTTTTTCAGCGAAAAGTACGGGGTGCTGCCGGAGCCGGTGCTCTTCGAGATCGTGGACAGCCGGCTCGTCGATATCCAGACGGCCAGCGCCACCCTGCGCCAGGAGCTCTGGGACTACCTCGCCCGCAGCGAAAACGGCACCCGTGTCGGCGAGTTCGCTATCGGCACCAACGTCGGCCTCCGGGAGCTCACCGGCAATCTTTTGCAGGACGAGAAACTGCCCGGCGTCCACCTGGCCTTCGGCAACCCCTACCCCCACGAGACCGGGGCCGACTGGACGGCCCCCGTCCACGTCGATGTCATTCCCACCCGTTGCACCGTCTACGTGGACGGACGGCCGCTCCTGCGCGACGGCCAGTTCGTGGACCTGGACCGGCTCCTGGCCGACGGTTGACAGCCGGGAGGGGGTGGCCGATAATGGCCCCGGTCCGCGGGCCGGCCCGCGACACGCCGTCGCCCGGCGGCGAGCAGGCCCGACTCGCCAGAGTCGAGGAAGGGGAGGGAGATGGCGATCCGTATCGCCTGCCACGGCATCACCTGGGGACGGGATGGTCTGCTCCAGTGCGTTCGGGACCTCCAGACGCTGGGCTTTCGGGGCTTTGAGGCCTTCGCCTTTGTGGCTGACGACTACGGTTTCGAGCGGCTCGACGAGTTCAAGCGGTTGCTGGCCGAGCATCACCTGCAGCTGGTCGCCCTCTACGGCGGGGGAGCCATGCACGATGCCTCGCTGTTCGAGGAGGTGGTGGCTCGCAATGTACGGCTGGCGCGCTTTCTCCGGGCCAACGGCGCCGACCGGCTGGTGCTCGGCCCCGGCCGCCGGCCGCCCGGTGGACCCACCCGCGACCATCTCCTCAACGCCGTCCACTGCATGAACGAGATCGGCCGGCGCACGCTCGAGTACGGGGTCCTGGCCTGCGTCCATCCCCACTACAACACCGTTATCGAGCGCATCCCGGAGATCGATTTCGTGATGGAGCGGGTGGACCCGCGCTACGTCTATCTGGCGGCCGATACCGCCCACTTCCGCAAGGGCAACCCTGACGTGCCGACCGCCGATATCGATCTCTTCCGCAAGTACGCCGACCGGATCAAATACGTTCATCTGAAGGACTGGGACCCCACCATCCCGCCCGAGACGACCGGTGAAGGGGGGACCGCCGTCATCAAGGACTTTGTCGAACTGGGGCTGGGCGTCGTCCACCTGAAAGAGTGCATCACCATCCTGCGGGAGGCCGGCTACGACGGCTGGCTGACCATCGAACTCGACTATACCCGCCGGACGCCGTTCGAGAGCGTCCGGATGAGCAAGGAGTACCTGGAGCGCGAACTGGGGCTGAGCGTTTGACGGTGGGGCGATGGACCTGCTCCTGGGCATCGACGTCGGCACGACCAATATCAAGGCGGTGGTCTACGATCCGGACCGCGGGGAGGTCCTGGCCACCGCCAGCCAGCCGACCCCGACCGACCATCCCCGACCGGGCTGGACCGAGCACAACCCCGAGGCCCTCTGGCGGACGGTCTGCGCGGTGGTCCGCCAGGCCAGCGCCGGGTGGGCCGACCGGATCGGGGCCCTGGCCGTGGCCAGCCTGGCCGAGGCGGGCGTCCCTCTGGACGCCCACGATCGCCCGGTCTACCCGATCATCGCCTGGCACGACCCGCGGACCGAACCGCTGGTGGCGGTGGTCGAACAGCAGATCGACCCGGCCCGCCTCTACGCCATCACCGGCCATCCGGTTCAGGCCAAGTTCAGTCTGCTCAAGCTGCTCTGGCTGCGCCAGCATCAGCCGGCCGCCTTCCAGCGGCTCGTCCGCTGGCTCTGTCTTGAGGATTACGTGATCTGGCGGCTGAGCGGCGAGGCGGCGACCGATTACAGCATCGCCTCGCGGACGCTGCTCTTCGACCAGCGACAGCGGACCTGGTCGCGGGAGCTGCTCGACCTCTTTGGACTGCCGCAGACGCTTTTGCCACCGGCCTATCCCGGTGGGACGCCGGTGGGCCGGGTGACGCCTCAGGCGGCGGCGACCACGGGGCTGCGGGCCGGGACGCTGGTGGCGACCGGGGGGCACGATCATCTCTGCGGGGCGCTGGCGGCGGGCGTCACTGAGCCGGGGCAGCTGCTCGACTCCATCGGCACCGCCATCGGACTGGTTCTGGCCACCCCCACCTTTGCGCCCGATGAGGACCTGCGGCAGAGCGGCTACTGCCTTTACTGCCACGCCATCCCCGACCGTTATGTGGTTCAGGGTGGGCTGACGCTGGGCGGCGGGCTGCTGCCCTGGTTCCTGGAGCGGTGGTGGCCGGTGGCCGGCGGGCCAGGCGAGGCGGTCTTCGCCACGGCCCTGGCCGCAGCCAGCGCCGTGCCGCCGGGGTCTGGGGGACTGGTCTGGCTGCCGTTTCTCCGGGGGAGCGGCACCCCGCGCAACGACGCCCGCGCCCGCGGGGCCCTCGTCGGCTTGACCGCCGACCACGAGCCGCGCCACGCGCTGCGGGCTCTGCTCGAGGGACTGGGATACTGGCTGCGTGAGAACTGCGAGCGGTTGGCGGAGAGGGAGCCGCTGTCCGAACCGCTGGTGGCTATCGGCGGCGGGGCCCGGATGCCGCTCCTGCTGCAGCTCAAGGCGACGATCACCGGTCGGGCCCTCCGCGCCCCGGCGGTCGCCGAGGCCACGGCCCTGGGCGCGGCGCTTCTGGCCGGGCTGGCCGGCCGGCGGTTCACCACCCCCGGTGAGGCGGCGGCCTCGGTCCGCTGTTCCGGCCAGCTCTACGCCCCCGGTCCCGACCGCCCGATCTACGACCGGCTCTACCGCGAGGTCTACCGGCCACTGGTGACGGCCCTGACCCCCCTGTTTCACCGGCTCGGGCCGCTCGCCGGGGTGTGAGGGCCTAAAGAGTGAGGTGCAGCGGCTGGCCGGGGGTGCTCAGCGGGGGCGTCTCGCTCCCACCGTCCGCCGTGAGAAGCGTCTCGGCGAACCAGTGGAGCAGGAGCTGCCGCACCGCCTCGGCGGTATCGTGGAGGTAGTGGTCGTCGGAGTCGAGGACGATCAGGCGCTTGGGCTCACCGGCCCGCTCGTAGATATCATCCGAAGCCCAGGCGGGCACGGTCTGGTCGCGGGCGGCGACGATGACCAGGAGCGGACGGGGGGCGATGAGGGGAACGCGGTCGGTGCCCAGGCTCTGGCTGGAGAGCAGGGCCACACTCACCACCTCTGGGCGCTCGACGGCGGTCTCGATGGCGACCGCCCCGCCGAACGAGAACCCCACCACCGCGATGGGCTCGACGCCGGCGGCGCGCATCTCGTCCAGGGCGGCCAGCGCGTCCTCGACGGAGAGGGTCAGGTCCCCTGGCGCGCGGTAATTGACCCGCAGAACCGCCAGTCCCTGCGGGATCAGATCGGCGGCCAGCCGGCTGTAGAAGCCGTCGTGCGGGCCGTCGACCCCGCCATCGACGCCGCTCAGCAGCAGGACGCCGGCGCGCGGGTGCTCGACCATATGGTAGACGTTGCCGAGGCCCGGCAGGACTCCTGCCGCCACGATGGCTTCCTGGGGGACAGGCCTCGGGATCGGGGCGGTGCTCCCCACCGACGGGGGAGGGCCGCCCGCGGCCAGCAGCCCCAGGAGAATCAGGGCGAGCCCGTGTCGGCGCAGTGCCAGCCAGAGGCTGAGTGGCAGCGGGCGCACGGCTCCTCCGACAATCTGGTCAGGAGAATTGTAGCGAACGGCGCCCGCGCGTCAGCGGCGCTTTGTCACTCTCTGGTCAAGATTTTGTGATTTTTGTGTCAAGAGCCGCCGCGGCCCGCTTTTGCGAAGGAATGGCCCTTGACACGGCCGGGGGCGGTCTTTAGAATATTCGCGAATTCCAAAACCCTGGAAGTCCCGGTGGAACCCGCGAGCGACGGCCTGGCCGGCGAAGAGCAGATGGCGGTCCGCGTCTACAAAGCGCTGGGGCATCCCCAGCGCTTCCGGATCGTGCGCCTGCTGACCCGCCAGGAAGAGGTGGGCTGCGCCGAACTGATGGCGCTCCTCGGGCTCAGCGCCCCCGCCCTCTCGCACCATACCCGCATTCTGCAGGAGTGCGGGCTGCTGAGCGTCCGCCGCGAGGGGCCCTATCATTTCTTCCGGCTGCGACGGGCGCAGCTGGCCCGCTTCGCGCCCTGGCTCCTGTCGGCCGCGCCGGCGCCCTAGTTTTTTTGGCCCGGTGGCTTCCAGGTTTTTGGAATTCTAATATTTCCAAAGGAGGTACAATGGTCACCGCTGCCCGTCCCCAGACCGTTTCGCGCTGGGCCGTCGACCCGTCCCACACCGTGGTCGAGTTCGCGGTCCGTCACCTGATGGTCACCACGGTCAAAGGACGGTTCACCCGCTTCAGCGGCACCCTCGCCCTCGACGAGGCCGACCCGACCCGCTCGCTTATCGAAGGCACCGTCGAGGCCGCCAGTGTCGACACCGGCGACGCCCAGCGGGATGCCCACCTGCGGTCGGCCGACTTCTTCGACGTCGAGCGCTTCCCGCAGATCACCTTCCGCAGCACCCGGATCGAGCCCCTGGGCGACCAGCGGTACCGCGTGATCGGCAACCTGACAATCCGGGGCGTCACCCGCGAGGTCGCCCTGGAGGCCGCTCTGCTGGGGCGGGCCAGAGACCCCTGGGGCAACGAGCGGTTGGGCTTCACCGCCCAGGCGACCCTCGACCGCCGCGATTTCGGCCTGACCTGGAACCATCCGCTGGAGACCGGTGGCTTCCTGGTCGATAACACCGTCCGGATCACCATCGAGGGCCAGGCCGTTCGTCAGGCCGAGTAGCCGCCAGCCTCCCAGAAGAGCGAGCGGGTGGGGAACGTTCCCCACCCGCTTTTTGCTGGACGCCGCCCCGCGTCAGAGACCCCGCGGTGGACCGCCACGGTCGCGGGCTCGCCCCGGCGGCTACGGATAGCGCTTCCCGGTCGCCACGACCTCTTTCAGTTCGCGGGCCATCTCGGCGCGCCAGGCCTCTTTGTTCTCCTCGCGCAACCGGCGGCGCAGAGCCAGCATCTCCGCTTCGATGATCTTGCGAACGCTCAGCGGGCGCTCTTTCAGATTGCCGATCTCGTTGAGGTTCTCATCCATGAAGATGAAGAGCGGTACCGCGCGGTAGACGCCTTCCAGCAGATAGCGGTCCATGATGTCCAGATTCTCGTCGCGCTGCACCACCCGCAGATCGATATTCGGGCAGAGTTTGGCGATCTTGGCCATTACCGGAATATTATAGAGGGCGTCGCCGCAGGAGTCGTAGGTCAGGACCAGCACGTTGAGTTTTCCACGGCTGCGCCACCATTCGATATCTTCCGGCGGGATCTCGACTTCCTCAACGTGCTGCAGCATCTTCTCGCGGTTAACTGTCATGCGCTCGACGTACTCATCAAACGTCGTGCACTTCTCCCAGCGTTCGCGTGAGAGAACAGGCTGTCCGGTTGTGGCCATCGGTCTCCCCCCTTACTCCGGGCTGTCGGCCGGCATCATAGCACGGGGCGCTCAGCCGGTCAAGCGATTGTCCTCGCTCCACCCGGCAGCGGGTCCGGTCGGCAGTCCGTCGGCCGCAGGCTGGCCGGGGGCGTCAGAAGGGTGGCGAGGGCCGGTAGCGCAGCGACCGGGCCAGAAGATAGGCTCGACGCGGATCCGCGGTGAACGGCACCCCGCGCTCCCGCAGGCGGCGCAGATCGTCGAGAAGATAGACGACCTCGTTGGGGGTGAGAGCCGGATCGGTCCGGCCCGGCCCCTCCAGCCAGCGGATGATCTCCTCCCAGCTGTGCCAGTCGCCCCGCTGGTAGAGGGCCAGGACGTCCTCCTCCTCGTAGTCGCTGCCCAGCGCCGGCCGGGCGACAAACAGACGGTAGTCTTCCTCGGCCGGGGTCCCGGCCAGCGGCTCCTCAGTGGTCAGCGCCATCGCTCTCCTCCGTCCCTGCGTGGCTCGCGGTCGGGCAATTCCCGGACCAGCCGGGCGTGGTCCCACCGGATCGCGCTCGCCATGCCCCCGTCGGTTGTCGCTTCTGTGCTATAATCCAGCCGCCCATCGCTTCCGAGGCTGAGGAACCGACCGATGTCCGCCCGCGCCGTCTCCTTCGACGCCCACTGGCATCAGCTGGCCCTGGCGGCCCGTCGGCTGCTGGTGTTCGGCGACGTCTTGCGCGATGCGGTCGGCCAGGCTCTCCTGGCCCTCCTGGAGAGCCAGACGCCGGAGGCCGTCGCCCTCGCCTACGCCCGCCTCTTCGAGCTCCTGGCCTGGCGGGCCCTCCAGACCGGTGGCCCGGGCAACGTCTGGCAGCGGCATCTGGCCGAACGGCTCGCCTTCGCCGAGAACCCCTTCAGCCTGGCCGCCCGCCAGGGACGGCTGTCGCCGGGGCTGCGGGCCGCCGCCGCCCACGACCTCCGGCTGCTCCAGTCGCTCTACCGGCTCGACCCGGAGCAGCTGCGCACCCAGGTGGCCCGCCGGGCTCACCTGCCCGTGGAGGAGGTGCCGGGCTGGGCCGACCTCGCGCCCCCGGCCTCCCGTGCCCCGGCCTCGCTGGTCGCCCTGGGCACGCTCCTGGCCCAGACCCCCGACTGGGCGCTGCTGCCGGACCGCCTGGCCGAGCACTACGCCCGCTACGGTGTCGGACTCTTCGCCCGCTACCGGGCCGCGCGGTGGGTGCACCGCGACGGCGGGGGAGAGTTCGTGCCGATCCCCGACCCCGACCCGGTTCAGCTCGACGATCTCATCGGCTACGAGGAGGAGCGGGCGCTGCTCCTCGCCAACACCGAGCACTTCCTGGCCGGGCTGCCCGCCAACAACGTCCTTCTCTATGGTGACCGGGGCACCGGCAAGTCCTCGACGGTCAAGGCCCTGCTCAACGCCTACGGTGATCGCGGCCTGCGGCTGATCGAGGTCCGCAAGCAGGACCTTGGGGACTTCCCGCTGATCGTCGAGCGACTGCGCGAGCGGCCCGAGCGCTTTATTCTCTTCGTCGACGACCTCTCGTTTGAGGAGTTCGAGACCGCCTATAAAGACCTCAAAGCGGTCCTGGAGGGCGGTCTGGAGGCACGCCCCCCCAACGTTGTGGTCTACGCCACCTCGAACCGCCGGCACCTGGTCCAGGAGCGCTTCAGCGACCGGACCGCCCCCGACGCCGAAGTCCACGCCTTTGAAGCGCTCCAGGAGAAACTCTCGCTGGCCGACCGCTTCGGGCTGCGTCTGGCCTTCCCGGCGCCGGACCAGGAGCGCTACCTGGCCATCGTCCGGGGCCTGGCCGCCCGCCGGGGCCTGGCCATCAGCGACGAGGACCTCGTCCGCCGGGCCCTCCAGTGGGCCCGCTACCACAACGGCCGGAGCGGCCGGACCGCCCGCCAGTTCATCGACCACCTGACGGCCGAACTCTGGCGGCGCACCGCTCCGGCCGGGCGCGCCGACGGCCGTTCCTGACGGAGGCTCTCCATGCCGATCGAAGACCTCACCACCCGCTACTACCGGCTGCCGGTGGGTCAGGCCGCAGACGCCGGCCACGGGACCATCACCACCGAGGAGCTCATCCTGGTCACCCTCCGGGCCGATGGATTGACCGGCACCGGCTACGCCTACACCATTGGCCGGGGCGGTCGGGCCATCCAGGCCCTCCTCGAGGAGGACCTCCGGCCGCTGCTCCTGGGGCAGGAGGCCACCGATATCGACGGCCTCTGGGAGCGCCTCTGGCGGGCCCTGCGCTATGTCGGCCGCGGGGGACTGGTCGCCTTCGCCATCGCGGCGGTCGACATCGCCCTCTGGGACCTGGCCGGACAGCGGGCTGGTCAGCCGCTCTACCGGTTGCTGGGCGGTCACGCCCGGCCGATCCCCGCCTACGGCAGCGGGGTGGACCTCCACAAGCCGCTGCCGGCGTTACTGGCTCAGGTGGCCCACTTTCTGGCTCAGGGCTTCCCGGGGGTGAAGATCAAGGTGGGCCGCCCGGACCCCGCCGACGACCGCGCCCGCGTCGCCGCCGTCCGGTCGCTTATCGGCGACCGGGTCGATCTTATGCTCGACGCCAACATGGCCTGGACGCGCACCGAGGCCCTGGAGCGGGGACGGCTCCTGGCCGAGTTCCGCCCGCTCTGGCTGGAGGAGCCGCTGGCCCCTGAGGATGTGCCGGGCCACGCCGTGCTGGTGGCCAGTCTGCCCTACCACATCGCCGTCGGCGAGAGCCTGCACGCGGTGGCCGAGTTCGAGCGCTACATCGGCGAACGGGCGGCCACCGTCATTCAGATCGACCCCATCACCAACGGCGGTATCACGCCCGTCCGCCGGGTGCTGGCGCTGGCCGACGCCGCCGGCCTGGCCACCAGTTCGCACTACGCCGATGAACTGGCCGCTCATCTTCTCTGCGCCAGCCAGCGCCCGCTCTACCTGGAGAAGCACGCCTTCGCCCTGGACCCCTATCTCGAAGAGCCCCAGATCGTGCGCGACGGCCACGTCTGGCCCAGCGAAGCGCCGGGGCATGGTCTGCGCTTCGACCTGGCCCGGCTGGCTCCCTACGCCGGCTGAAACGGTCTGGCTCAGCCGGGGATCCGCGGACCGGCGGGCGTCTCCAGCAGGATTTTCACGTGGCGGTCGGGCTCCTGGTCGAAAAGCCGGTAGGCTTCCGGGGCCTGCTCCAGCGGCAACGTGTCGGTGACCATAAACAGCGGGTCCAGATTGTTCAGCCGAACGTGCTGAAGCAACTCGGGGATGTAGGTTCGGTGGTGGCAGACGCCGCCGTTCAGGCTCAGATTGCGCCCGTAGATCTCCCCTATCGGGAACTGGTCCACCAGGTCGCCGTAGGCGCCGACCACCCCGAGCCGGCCGTAGGGCCGGGTCACCGCCGCCGCCCAGCGCAGGGCCTGGGAGCGGTCGTCGTGGGCGTCGGGCGGGTGATGGACCCCCGCCTGGCAGCGCGCGTCCAGCCCGACGGCGTCGATGGCCACGTCGACGCCCATCCCTCCGGTCAGGTCCATCACCGCCTGGACGGGGTCGGTCTGCAGGAAATTGACCGTCTCGAACCCCCGCCGAGCGGCCAGGTCCAGCCGGCCGGCGACGCCGTCGATGGCGAAGATGCGGGCGGCGCCCAGCAGCCGGGCGCACTCCAGCGCCGAGAGCCCGACCGGACCGACCCCGAAGACGGCCACGCTGTCGCCCGGCCTGACCCCGGCGCTGCGGACGGCAAAATAGCCGGTCGGTAGGGCGTCGGTCAGGAGAATGGCCTGCTCGTCGGTCATGTCGCTGGGGATCGGGACGGGGCCGACCGTGGCGAAGGGCACCCGGACCAGTTCGGCCTGTCCCCCAGGATAGCGCGGCGTGCCGAAGTAGGCGGTGCCCCGGCCGTTGGGATTGAGCGTCAGACAGTGGGCGAAGAGGCCGGCGGTGCAGTGGGCGCAGTAGCCGCAGCCGATGGTCGCCGGCACCAGCACCCGGTCGCCCGGCCGCAGGTTCCGAACGTTGGGGCCGACGGCCGCCACGATTCCGACGAATTCATGCCCCATAATGGTCCCCGGCGGCAGCGGGCGCGTCCCCCGGTAGGGGTGCAGATCGGTCCCGCAGATCGCGGCCATGGTGACCTGGACGACCGCGTCCTCCGGGTGCTGAACCGTCGGCTCCGGGACCTCCTCGACGCGCACATCGCCCGGACCATGGAAGACAACGGCTTTCATCGCACTCCCTCCGACTAACGGCGTCGCGCCAGCCGGAGGCAAGGGTCATACCAGTGCTCGGTCAGGGGCGCGGGCGCGTCTCGTGGTCCGTCGCGGCACACGGGCCCCGGTCGGAGCCCGGCTCCGGCTGGCAACGGGCCGGCCCGGACAAACCCCGTTCGCTCCCCGGGCGAAGGCCCGCCCGGGGCACATCGGTGCCCCGGCCCTCCAGCCGTCGCTCCGCATCGCCCGGATGCCGGTCCGACCGGTCCACGGTGGGCCGAGCCTCCTCACGCTCGGCCGGGGCGGTTCGCCCGGTCGCCGCCGGCGGTCGGTCGGGCCCGCCCCGGCTGGTCGGCGTCCGGGTTGGCGTCACCAGAGAGGGGCGCTCCCCTTCGTTCTCGCGCGGCGGCCGCGGCGTGGCCGTCGGCGCCGGGGCGGGCGTCGGTGGACGCTCCTCTTTCTGCGGACGGCGGTCGTCACGGCGCGGGGCGCGGTCATCGGCCCGGTCTGCCGGCGGCTCCAGCGTCGGCGTGGTCGGCCGGTCGTCGCGCGCCGGATCGGGCCGCCGCCGGTCGTCTTCGTTGGTCGGGGTCGGTGTCGCTACGGTCGGGGCGGCCTGGACCCGCGGACGGCCCAGACCGGGCCCCTCGCCCGACCTGGTCTCCTCACGTGGTCCGGGGCCGCGCCCGCTGGTCAGACGCGCCGGGTGCTGCGAGGCCTCCAGCGCCCGGCTCAGTCCAGGTCGGGCCGCCGGCGGGGCGGTCTGGAGCAGGCGCTCCAGGACCACCGTGTGCCGAACCAGACGGTCCGGGGCGGCCGCCGGCGGGGCCGAGGCCAGCGCCTCGGCCAGCGCCTGCTGGTAGCGCTGGCTGGCCTCGACCAGGTGCTCGGCGTCGCCCCGGTCCGCCAGCCGGGTCAGTTCCCGCAGGCGCTCGTCGGCTCGCCGCCACCGGGCCTCCTGACGCGTGTACGGATCGGGCGCCAGGGCGACCTGAACCTCCTCGACCGCCAATTTGGTCGGGTAGAGAGGGTCGCCGGGCAGGCTCTCCGCGGAGGAGACCACCGTTCCCGCCAGCAGGCCCGTGGCCAGCACCGCCGCGGCGGCCCAGCGGACGGCCGGCCAGCCCCAGAGGGGCCGTGGCCGGACTCTGACCGGCGCGGTGCGCAGGCGCTCACGCAGACGCTGGCGGAAGGCCGGGTCGATGGTCGGCGGGGGCACCTGCCGCAGGGCCAGGGCCGTCTCCAGCAGCGGTCGGAGCTCCGCGGCCAGGTCCGGATAGGCCGCCAGGCACTCGTCGAGCGTCTGCCCCGTGGCCAGAGCGTCGAGACAGCGGGCCAGCGCCTCAGTGAGCCTCGATGTTTCCACGGTTGCGCACGCCTCCTAACAGACGGGCCAGGGCGGCCAGGGCGCGATGCTGGATCACGCGGACCGCGCCCTCGCTTTTCCCGAGCAGGCGCGCCACCTCCTGATGGCTGAGCCCCTCCAGGAAGCGCAGAATGATGACCGCCTGCTGTTCCTCGGGCAGCCGGGCCAGCGCCTGCTGCAGATCGGCCAGTTCCAGGCGCAGACTGAGCAAGCGATCCGGGTCCGCAGGCGTCGGGCCGCCCGTGGCTTCCAGCGACTGGGTCGGCCGCGTCGTCCGGTAGTGGTCGATGACCAGGTTATGGGCCAGACGGAAGAGCCAGGCCCCGAACGGCACCCCCCGTTCCTCATAGCGGCGGATCGCCTCCCAGGCCTTCAGGAAGACCTGCTCGGTCAGGTCCTCGGCCTCCGTCCGGTTTCCCACACGGTAGTAGATGTAGCGGTACAGGCGGTCGACGTACCGTTCGTACAGGGCGGCGAACGCCTCAGCGTCGCCGGCCTGCGCCGCCCGCACCAACTGACTCTCCGCGTGGGGTTGCTCCCATGTCACCCTGTCTGATCCCGGAAACGATCCCTATGGTCGGCATGTTACAGACGCGCCCCGAGTCCAGCAACCCGCCCAGAAGGCCCAGGGGCAGGCGGCGCGCCGTCGCCCTGGGCGATTGCACCGCCTCGGAAGGGTATTTATAATAGTGGCGGCTAGAGAAACACCCCGGCCCGGTCTCCCGGCCACGGGCGTCGTGGGCGGAGGGGTAAGGAGCAGGCCATGGACCCCCTCGTGGACCGCTTCGGGCGCCGGATGGAAGACCTCCGCATCTCGCTGACCGACCGCTGCAACTTCCGCTGTATCTACTGCATGCCCGAAGGCGAGATGGAGTGGATCCCCAACGAGAAGATCCTTACCTTCCCCGAAATCGTCCGTCTGGCCCGCCTCTTCGTCCGCCTCGGCATCCGGGAGATCCGGCTGACCGGCGGCGAGCCCACCGTCCGGGCCGGCCTGCCCGACCTCATCCGCGAACTGAGCCGGCTCCGGGCCGACGGCCTCCAGAGCCTCAGCCTGACCACCAACGGCTTCCGTCTGAAGACGCTGGCCCGCGACCTGGCCGAGGCCGGGCTGACCCGGATCAACGTCAGCCTGGACAGCCTGGACCGGGTGAAGTTTTTCCGCATGACCCGCCGCGACGCCCTGGACCGCGTCCTGGCCGGACTGGAGGAGCTGGAGAAGTACCCCTCGGTCCACCCGATCAAGGTGAACTGCGTCACGATCCGGGGCTTCACCACCGAGGACGATATCGTCGCCTTCGCCCACTTCGCCCGCCGCAAACCCTATATCGTCCGCTTCATCGAGTTTATGCCACTGGACGCCGACGGCAACTGGCGCCGTGAACTGGTGCTGACCGGCGAGGAGGTCCGCCGCATTATCAGCGAACGGGTCATGCCCCTCGAGCCCTTGCCCCTGGACGACCCCAGTTCGACCGCCCGTCGCTACCGCTTCGTCGACGGCATCGGCGAGATCGGCTTCATCAACCCGGTCAGCGAGCCGTTCTGCGCCACCTGCAACCGCGTCCGCCTAACGGCCGATGGGCAACTGCGCACCTGCCTGTTCTCCATCGACGAGACCGACCTGCGCACGCCCCTGCGGGCCGGGGCCAGCGACGACGACCTCATCGCCCTCATCCGGCAGGCGGTCTGGGCCAAGGAGAAGAAACACCGCATCAATGAGGGCGAGGCCTTCCGGCGGGCCTCGCGCTCGATGTCCCAGATCGGCGGCTGAGACCGCCGGCTCACCGGCGCGTGACCCGCGCGATCACGATGAACACGCTGCGCGGCGGCGACCCCACGGTCACCGTGGTGCGACCGTAGCCGTCGGCCGGCCAGCCGACGGCCTCCTGCACCAGCCCCAGCCAGAAGTCACGGACCCCGCTCTGGGTCAGGCGGACCCGTCCCTCGATGGTCGCCCGCTGGCCCGGTTCCAGCGCGTCGGGCAGCCCCCAGCGGAAGGGGTGGTCCACCCCCAGGGCCAGCTGGGGACACTCCAGCCCGACGCGCCAGTGGCCGGCGATCTCGGTGAAGCCGGCGGTCCGGAACGACTGGCTGTCGCTGTACTCCCAGCCCGGCCCCGGCCCCTGGGTCAGGGCCGTCCCGGTCCCGTTGTTCTCGACCACCACCCGGACGGCGACCGTCTGGTTGGGGGCCAGCGTGGTCGGGGTGACGGCCGCCTCGACGAACCGCAGACGCGGAACCGGCGTGTCGCCGATGAGCCCGGCCACATTGGTCCGGACCGTCGGCAGCAGGTTGTAGAGCGACTGGCCCGGGCACTCGGTGGCCAGCAGGTCCCGGTGGCCGCAGACGAGCGGCGTGATCTTGTCGATAAAAAACGTCTGGCTGCGCACATCCAGATACCGACAGCACCAGGCGAGCAGCCTCTCCAGCGACTGACGCATGGCCGTCGTGGGGGCGGTGCTGCTGAAGGTGCCCAGGCAGCCGATGCCGACGCTGCCCCAGTTGTACTGGAGAGCGTGCCCGCCGACCACGCCGGGCCCGCCATAGCGGCCCTCGTAGATGTTGCCCCGCCAGTCGATGAGGTAGTTGTAGCCGATGTCCCCCCAGCCGAGCGTCCGGGCGTGGTAGTAGTAGATCGCGCGCACGGTGGCGGCCGGGTCGCCCTCGAAGTTGGCGGTGACGGTGTGATGGACAACCGCCTTCTGGACCGTTCGGTACTCGGGCGGCCAGATCTCGACCCCATCCTGGTAGCGGAGGGACTCATCGGCTCCCCAGCCAGCCCGGGGGATAATGGGCGGCGGCCCGACGGCCGCGGTGCCGAAGGTCTCATCAGCCGGTCCGGCCGGGGCCGCTGGCCCCTCCAGACTGTTGATCGTCACCAGCCGGATGGTCCGGGGCGGGGGCGCGCCGGGACGGGGCAGCAGCCGGTACTGGACGAACCGGCTCGGCGCGACGATGAGGAGGTCGCCGGCCGCCTCGCCGGTCGGCAGGCGCCGACCGTGCAGTTCATGCTGGGTGACCGGGTGCCACGGCGACCAGTCGGTCCCGTCGGCACTCACCCGCAGCGCGAGGTCCCCCTCGCCGTCCCAGAGGATGCCGACGGCGTTGAACAGCCCCGGCACCCGCCGAACCGGCGAGAGGAAAGCGGCGGTCTGAAAGTCGCCGAACGGTCCGCGGGTCTCCCAGACCCAGGCCCGGATCGGGACGGCGGCCGCCGAGCGGGGGACCGCCCTGGCCTGGCTGGCCAGGAGAGCGGTGGCGGCGCCGGCCGCCCAGCCGAAAAACTGGCGACGGGTCAGCCGATACATCGTCTCGTCACGCTTCCGGAACGCTCAGTTTATGCTAGCCCGCTCAGTTCGACGGCGACAATAGAAAACAGTAGGAAATCTGGCCTGTTTTTTTTCGCGCGTTGACAGAACGTCGCGGGCTTCTGTATACTGCCGGCCGGAAGCACAGCACCGGAGGCCTCGCCACCCGTGGAAATCGTTGTCGTCGACGATTACGAAACTCTCAGCCAGCGGGGGGCTGATTTTATCGCCGGCGTGGTTCAGCGGCATCCGCGCGCCCTTCTGGGCCTGGCCACCGGTCAGACGCCGGTCGGCGTCTATCAGGAACTGGTCCACCGGGCCCGGGCGGGGCTGGTGGATCTCAGCCAGGTGACGATCGTCTGCATCGACGACTACCTCGGCGTCTCGCTGGAGACGCCCTACAGCCTCTGCGGCTGGCTCTACCGGCTGGTGGTTCAGCCGCTGGGGCTCCGGCCCGCGCAGTTCCGACGCATGCCGGCCGACGCCCCGGATCCGGCGTCGGCGGCGGCCGCCTTCGAAGCCGAGCTGCGCGAGCGGGGCGGGCTGGACCTCCTGGTCCTGGGCCTGGGCGCCAACGGCCATATCGCCTTCAACGAACCCGGCTCGCCCCCCGACTCGCGGACGCGGGTGGTGGATCTGGCGCCCGAAACGCGGGCCAGCAACGCCCGCTACTGGCCCCACGGCGTCGCGGTGCCGGCGCAGGGCCTGACGATGGGGATCGCCACGTTGCTCGAGGCCCGCGCGATTCTTCTTCTGGTCAGCGGGGCCGGGAAGGCCGAGATCCTGGCCCGGGCCCTGGAAGGCCCCATCACCCCGGCGGTGCCGGCCTCGTATCTGCAGACCCATCCCCGGCTGACCGTCCTGGTCGACCGGGCGGCGGCGGCCCGGCTGCGTCGGGTGTCCGTCGGTCAGAGCGCTGGCCCGGCTCAGTCGCCGACGGGCAGCCGGCCGGCGACCTGATAGGGGGCGAACGTCGCCAGCAGGTGCGGCGGCAGACGTCCTCGGAGGAGCACCGCGTCGCTCTCGAACTCCTCGGCCTGGACGCTCCCGTGCTCTTTGAAGAGAGCGACCAGCCGTCCCTGGCGGTAGGGGATGCGGACCGTAAGCGGGACCAGGTCGCGGCTGAGCAGGCGCTCGACCGTCGCCAGAAGGGCGTCGAGCCCCCAGCCCCGAGCGGCCGAGATCGGCACGGCGTTCGGGTAGGCCCGGAGGAGTTCCTGGAGCGCCGGCTCGCGCGCCAGGATCTCGTCCAGACCGGCGTGGGGCCCCAGGCCGGCCGCCAGGCGGTCGATTTTATTGAGGGCGGTCACCTGCGGCTTCTGGTCCAGGCCCAGGTCCTTCAGAACCTGGAAGACCGTAAGGCTCTGCTCAAAGCCGTGGCGGTGCGTGGTATCGACCACGTGCACCAGGACGTCGGCGCCCTCCAGCTCCTCCAGAGTGGCGCGGAAGGCGGCCACCAGGGTGGGGGGCAGTTTCTGGATGAAGCCGACGGTGTCGCTCACCAGGGCCACCCGTCCGCTGGGCAGACGCACCCGGCGGGTCGTCGGGTCGAGGGTGGCGAAGAGTTTGTCCTCCGCCAGGACGTTGGCCTGACTCAGAGCGTTGAGCAGGGTGGACTTCCCGGCGTTGGTGTAACCGACCAGGGCGACGACCGGGACGCCGTGGCGCGCCCGGTTGGTGCGGTAGAGGGCCCGGTGCCGGCGGACGCGCTCGATCTCGGCCCGCAGCTCCTCAATGCGCCGGCGCAGCAGCCGGCGGTCGATCTCGATCTGCTTCTCGCCAGGTCCCCCGCGAGCGCCGGGGTCGCCCATCTGCCGCTCCAGGTGGGTCCACTGGCCGGCCAGGCGGGGCAGCATGTATTCGCAGCGGGCCAGTTCGACCTGGAGACGCCCCTCGTGGGTGCGGGCGTGGCGGGCGAAGATGTGCAGGATGAGGGCGCTGCGGTCCATCACCGGCACCTGGAGCGCCTCCTCCAGATTGCGCTGCTGACTGGGGGTCAGCGGGTCGTCGAAGATGACGATGTCGTAGCCGGTCTCCGCCCGCAGGGCGGCGATCTGCTCGACCTTGCCCCTGCCGATGTAGTAGGCGGGGGTGGGCGCCGGCAGGCGCTGAACGGCCTGGCCGACCACCACCATCCCGGCCGTCAGGGCCAGTTGCCGCAGTTCGGCCAGCGACTCCTCCACCGGCCAGAGAGGGTCTCCCTTCCCGCACTCCAGGCCGACCAGAAAGGCCCGGGCCGGCGGGGTGGCCGTGGCGTGCAGATCCACCACCGATGACTGAATGTTTCGCCTCCGTCCTCGCATCGCTCAGCGACGCGCGTACACCCCGGTGAAAATCTCTTCCGCCGGCCCGGTCAGCCAGACCTCGCCGGCGCCGTCCCAGACCAGGTCCAGCGTCCCGCCCGGCAGGTGGATGCGGGTACGGTCGCCGGTCAGACCCTTCAGCCGGGCGGCCACCGCCACCGCGCTGGCGCCGGTGCCGCAGGCGAGGGTCAGCCCGGCGCCCCGTTCCCAGACCCGCACCTGGATCTCGCCCGGGGCGACCACGCGGGCGATCTCGACATTGGTGCGCCGTGGGAAGAGCGGGTGATGCTCGACCAGCGGCCCGATCCGCTCCAGCGGAAAGCGGGCGAGGTCGGTGTCGAGGAAGGCCACCGCGTGCGGGTTGCCCATCGAGACCAGCGTCAGGGCCAGCCGCTGACCGTCCACCGTCAGCGGATAGTCCACCACCGGGCCCGGCCCCTCGACCGCCGCCGGCAGGGCGGCGGGGTCCAGGCGTGGCCGTCCCATATTGACCGTGACCGCCCGGCAGCGCCCGTCCTCGACTTGCAGGGACAGCCGCAGGACGCCGGCCCCGGTCTCCACAGCGACCGTCTCTCCGGCGATCAGCCCCCGGTCGTAGAGGTACTTGGCGAAACAGCGGATACCGTTCCCGCACATCTCGGCCTCGCTGCCGTCCGGGTTGAAGATGCGCATGCGGTAGGGGGCCAGCGCCCCCGGCAGGACCAGGATGAGCCCGTCGGCGCCGATGCCGAAGTGGCGGTCGCAGACCTCGCGGGCCAGGGCGCTCCAGTCGTAGGAGACCACCCGGCGGCCGTCCACCAGGACGAAGTCGTTGCCCGTGCCGTGCATCTTGACGAATTCCACCGTCGTCTCTCCTTCCTCAGGCGACGTCGCTCAGGGCCGGGACCGGCCAGGGGGCGGGCAGAGCGGCCAGGAAGTCGCGGATGAGGGCCTCGGCCTGGGCCTCGGCCTCCGGGCCCGCCGTCAACCAGTGGATGCGCGGGTCGTCGAGCCGGAACCAGGTGTACTGCTGACGGGCGAAGCGGTGCGTCTGGGCCTTGACCCGCCGGAGGGCCGCGTCCAGCGTGCACTCGCCCCGGAGATAGCGCACGATCTCCCGGTAGCCCAGACTGGTCATCGAGGGGAGGTCGGGCGAGTAGCCCCTCTCCAGCAGCCGCCGGACCTCCTCCACCCAGCCACGGGCGACCATCTCGTCGAAGCGCTGGTCGATCCGGCGGTAGAGTTCGGCCCGTGGCAGGGTCAGCCCGATGATCAGCGTCTGGTAATCGGGCGGCCGGGCGGTCTGCTGAGCCGAGATCGGCTGCCCGGTGTGGTAATAGACCTCGAGGGCCCGGATGACCCGCCGGACGTTGTGGGGGTGGATCCGGGCAGCCGCCGCCGGGTCCACCGCCGCCAGCTCCCGGTGCAGGGCCAGGGGGCCCGCGATGCGGGCGCGCTCGGCCAGCCGGGCCCGGAGAGCCGGGTCGGGCGGGACGTGCGGCACCTGCCAGCCCTCCAGCACCGCCCAGACGTACTGGCCGGTGCCGCCCACCAGGAAGGGCAGGCGCCCGCGGGCCAGGATGTCCTCGATGGCCCGGTAGGCCAGTTCCTGGTACTCGGCCAGACTGAACGGCTGGTCGGGGTCCAGGATGTTGATGAGGTGGTGAGGAACCGTAGCCAGTTCCTCGGGGGTCGGCGTGGCGGTGCCGATGTCCATGAAGCGGTAGATATAGCGCGAATCGGCGGAGACGATCTCGCCCTGCCAGCGGGGGGCCAGACGCAGGGCCAGAGCGCTCTTGCCCACGGCGGTGGGCCCGACGATGGCCACCAGAGGGCGGGCGCGCGGCTGTGGCAGCGTTGTGTTCAGGCTGGTCACCACCTCGTCCGTGTTTTCGGCGCCAACCACCGACCCATTTTGGATTATAATCGAAGGGCAGCGCCCGCTTCTAGAGGGGGGCTATGGCGCAGGTCGCACCCGAGCGCCTCGTCGTCGCCGCCGACCTGGGTGGGACACGGCTGCGGGTGGCCGCCGTCGACCCAACCGGTCAGATTCTGGTCCGGCGGAGCCAGCCGACCCGCGCCGAAGAAGGGGTCGAGAGCGTGCTAGACCGCCTGGAGCAGGAGATGGCGGCGGTCGTCCAGGCAGTCGGGCGGGAGCGCGTCCAGGCCCTGGCGGTGGCGGTGGCCGGCCCGGTCAACCCCTGGACGGGGGTGGTCCACACCGCCCCCAACCTGCCGGGCTGGCACGAGGTGCCGCTGAAGACCCATCTGGAGGCGCGCCTCGGCCTGCTGACACTGGTCGGCAACGACGCCAATCTGGCGGCCCTGGGCGAGCAGCGGTTCGGCGTCGGCCGGGGCGCGCACCACCTGGTCTACCTCACGGTGAGCACCGGCATCGGCGGGGGAATCATCCACAACGGCCAGCTCCTGCTCGGGGCCGAAGGGCTGGCCGGCGAGGTCGGGCATATGACCGTCGACCCCGATGGCCCCCGCTGCGGCTGCGGCAACTTCGGCTGCCTGGAGGCCCTGGCCTCGGGCAGCGCCATCGCCCGGCGCATGGTCGAACGTCTGCGGGCCGGGGAGCCCTCGGCGGTGCGCGCGATGGTGCAGGACGACCTGGACCGGGTCACCGCCGAGGTCGTGGTGACGGCCGCCCGGCTGGACGATCCGGTCGCCCGGTCGGTGATGGCGGAGGCGGCCCGCTATCTGGGCATCGGGGTGGCCAGCCTGGTCCACCTCTTCAACCCCGAGTGCGTGATCATCGGCGGCGGGGTGGCCAACGCCGGCCCGCTCCTCTTTCTGCCGGTCGAGGCCGAGGTCCAGCAGCGGGTGATGCTGGCTTTTCGCCGCCGGCTGACCATCCGCCGGGCCATCCTGGGCGACGATGTGGGTGTGCTGGGCGCGGCCGCCCTGGCTTTCCAGCACCTCGATCGGACCTCGCCGCCCGCCTGAGCCCTGAACACGGGAGCGAGGACGTGACGACGCGCTACAACATCCTCCTTCTGGCCGGCGATACGGTCCGCCCGGACCACCTGAGTTGCTACGGCTACCGCCATCCCACCAGCCCCAATCTGGACCGGCTGGCCGCCGAAGGGGCCCGGTTCACTGACTTTCAGGCCGCCCATATTCCGACCCACCCGGCTTTCACCACCCTCTTCACCGGCCTCGACCCCCTCTACCACGGCATTCTCGTTCACTCCGGCGACCGGCAGCTCTCCCACCGGATCCCGATGCTGGCCGAGCGGCTGCACCAGGCCGGCTACCTCACCGCCGGTATCGACAATATGATGGCCATGCAGTCGGCTCCCAGCTGGTTCGCCCGGGGCTTCGACTACTTCCGGGTCTACCGCTACAGCCCCGGGACCGGCGAGGCCACCCGCCTGACCACCTGGGCGCTGGCGTTCCTGGACCTGGCCCGGACCAGCGGCCAGCCCTTCTTCCTCTTCGTCCACTACTTTGACCCGCACACCCCCTACCTTCCGCCACCGCCCTTCCGGCGCCGCTTCTACCAGGGCGATGAGTTCGACCCGACCAAGACCTCGTTCCGCCAGGCGGTGCCGCCCGAGGACCGTCTGACCCGTCTCATCCTGGCTGAACTGCGCCCGGACGAGATCACGGACCTCGACTACGTCATCGCCCAGTACGACGGCGAGATCGCCTTTATGGACAGCGAGATCGGCCGCCTGCTCGAGGCCCTCGACCGCGCCGGCCTGGCCGAGCAGACGCTGGTGATCTTTCTCTCGGACCACGGCGAGGCCTTCGGCGAAGGCGGCCTCTATTTCGACCACCACACGCTGCACGACGCCGTGACCCGCTGCGCCCTGCTGATGCGGTTGCCCGGCGTCATCCCGGCCGGCCAGACCATCGACGCTCTGGTCTCAAGCCTGGACCTCACCCCGACCATTCTGGACCTGCTCGGACTCCCGCCGGTTGAGCCGGCGGCGCTGGCCGGACGGAGCCTCCGGCCGCTCTTCACCGGGGCGCCGGCGATCCGGGAGTCGGCGCCCCTCGGCGAGGCCAGCCGCCAGGTCAGTCGGGGGATTGTGACCCGCGAATGGCGGCTGATCGAGCCGGTGACGGAGACCGCCGACGGCCAGCCGCTGCCCGACTTCCGCGGCCGGCCGCGCGATCCGGCGCCGCTCCTCTTCCACCGCTCCAGCGACCCGCGCGAGGAGCGCAATGTGGCCGCCGACTATCCCGAGGTCGTGACCGCCCTGCGGGCCGAGATCGCCGCTCGTCTGGAGCGCTGCGCCGCCTTCACCGGCGTCGCCGACCCGTTCCGCTGCTGTCGCCCGAGCCTGCTCTACCCGGCGATGCTCGAGCGTTTCGAGCGCCGTCACCGTCGTCTGTAGGAGGAGGACCGTGACCGATCTCGTCGCCTATCTGGAGACCCAGCGCGACCGGTTCTGGCAGGAACTGGCCGCCTTCATCGCCATCCCCAGCATCAGCACCCTTCCCGAACACCGCCCCGATATGGAGCGGTGCGCCCGCTTCCTGGCCGACCATCTGCGGACCATCGGCTTCCCCTCCGTCGCGATCCTGCCGACCGCCGGCCACCCCGCGGTCTGGGCCGAGTGGACCGGGGCGCCCGGCGCCCCGACCGCCCTCATCTACGGCCACTACGACGTCCAGCCGGTCGATCCGCTGGAGGAGTGGAAGAGCCCGCCGTTTGTGCTGACCGAGCGAGAGGGAGCCCTCTACGCGCGAGGGATCGCCGACGACAAGGGCCAGGTCTTCATGCACCTCAAGGCCCTGGAGGCCCATCTCCGGGTGCGGGGACGGCTGCCGGTCAACGTCCGGCTGCTCATCGAGGGCGAGGAGGAGATCGGCAGCCCCAGTCTGGAGGGAGTGCTCCGGGCGTATCAGGGCCAGCTGCGGGCCGATACCGTGGTTATCTCCGATACCAGTATGTTCGCCCGGGGACTGCCCTCTATCACCTATGGGCTGCGCGGTCTGGTCTACCTGCAGATCGATGTCGCGGGGCCCCGCTCAGACCTGCACTCGGGCACGTTCGGCGGGGCGGTCCTCAATCCGGCCGAGGCCCTGGTGCGGATCCTGGCCGCCCTCAAAGACGCCCACGGGCATATCCTGGTCCCCGGCTTCTACGACCGCGTGCGGCCGCTGACCCCCGACGAGCGGGCTGAGTTCGCCCGCCTGCCGTTCTCCGAGGAGGCCTTCCGGGCCGATCTGGGAGTGCCGGCCCTGTTCGGCGAGGCCGGGTACACCACCCTGGAGCGGCTCTGGGCCCGGCCGACGCTGGAGATCAACGGCCTCTGGGGCGGCTTCAGCGGCCCCGGCGCCAAGACGGTCATCCCCGCGCGGGCCGGGGCCAAGGTCAGCTGCCGGCTGGTGCCCGACCAGGACCCCGATGAGATCGCAGACCGGCTGGAGCAGACGGTCCTCCGCCTGGCCCCCGAGGCCGTCCGGGTCACGGTCACCCGTCTCCACGGAGCCCGACCCTGTCTGACCCCCCGCGACCATCCGGCCGTTCAGGCTGCGGCCCGGGCGCTGGCCCAGGGATTTGGCGTCCCGCCGGTCTTCATCCGTGAGGGAGGCACGATTCCGGTGGTGCCGCTCTTCCAGGAGCGGCTCGGGGCGCCGGTGGTCATGGTCGGGTTCGCCCTGCCCGACTGCCACGCCCACGCTCCCAACGAGCGCCTGGAGCGTGAGAACTTTGAGAAGGGGCTGCGCAGCCTGGCCATCCTCTGGGATGAACTGGCCGCGGCGCTCCGGCCGGCCTGAGCCGCCCCGGCTGGCCTTATCCCGCGCCGCCGGTCTGGAGCAGATCGCGGGCCGAGCGCGCCCGCTGGCGCAGCGCCTCGTAGAGACGGAGTCCGGCGACCTGCTGGGGATTGGGAGCGGCCTGCGGACGGCGGGCGCGCACCAGGTCGAGGGCCTCGGCGCTGGAGCACCCCGTCAGGTGCATAAGGACCGCGCAGGCCAGGAGCACGCTCCGGCCGACGCCGTGCTGGCAGTGAATCAGCACCCGCTGGCCGGCCGCCAGCCGTTCGCAGATGAGGTGCACGCCCTGGCGCATGGCCTCGGGGCTCAGCGGCTGGCAGTCGGGAGTCGGGAGATGGTAGAAGGCGATCCCGGCCCGCTGCAGCGCCCGGGCGTCGTCGCAGTCCTCGCTGCGCACATCGACCACACAGTCGATGCCCAGGCGCCGCAGCGCCGGCTCCTGACCCGGCGGGATCCGTCCGCCGACCGCCAGGTTGTCGGTGATCCAGGAGAGATCAAGATCGGGCTGTGTCGACATCGGCGTCTCCCGCGCCTTTCGGAATGGGTCTTTCGGCCCGGCAGAGGTCCGGCGGCCGCCGGCGCTCGGCGAAGAAGGCCTGGAGCAGCTCGGCCAGGCCCGGCGTCAGCGGCAGCCCCGCGAGGTCGGCGGGGCCGACCCAGCGCACCGCCAGGACGTCGCCGCCCGGTCGCGGTGTCCCGCCGGCCGGGCGGGCCAGGAAATCCAGCAGAACGTAGTGGTACCGGACCCGGCCACCGGGGTCGCGCTGAATCCGGTCGAGCCACCAGATGAGTGGCCCCACCTCGACCTCGAGCCCGCACTCCTCGCGGACCTCACGGCGGACCGCCTCCGCCAGCGTCTCGCCCAGCTCGACCAGGCCACCGGGGAGGCTCCAGAGACCGTAGCCGGGCTCCCGCCCCCGCTGGACCAGGAGCACCTGGTCGTCCTGCACAATGACTGCGCCGACGCCGATGAGCGGCTGGGCCGGATACTCGCGGACCATGGTCTATGGGGTCGGCAGATCGGCCAGCTCCGGGATGACCCAGAGCGGCCGCTCACCGCGCTGGAGCCGTCGCACGTTCTCGAAGGCGTTGGCGAAGCGCCGGGGCCAGCTGTCCCAGGTGGGACCGGCCACGTGCGGGGTCACCACCACGTTCGGCAGGCTGAAGAGCGGATTGCTGGCCGGGGCTGGCTCCTGACCGAAGACGTCGAGCCCGGCTCCCTGCAGGCGGCCCTCGCGGAGAGCCGCCACCAGCGCCGCCTCGTCGACCAGCTCCCCCCGGGCCGTGTTGATGAGGATCGCGGTGGGCTTCATCAGGGCCAGCGTCTGGGCGTTGAGAAGATGCCGGGTCTGGGGGGTCAGCGGCGCGTGCAGCGTCACGATGTCGGCGGTCCGCAGCAGGTCCTCCAGCGTCACCCGGCTGGCCCCCAGCTGCGCCTCACGCTCCGGGGGAAGGGCGACGACATCGTAGTACAGGAGGCGCACGCCGAAGGGGCGCAGGCGGACGGCCACCTCCTGGCCGATGCGCCCCATCCCGATGATGCCGACGGTCTTGCCGTACAGCTCGTAGAGCTTCAGGGCGCCCATCGGGCCACCGCGCCACTGGCCGGCGCGGGTGCGGGCGTCGAGGGCCGGCAACTGCCGCAGGACGGCCAGCATCAGCATCACGGTGTGCTCTGCCACCGAGATGGCGTTCGCTCCCCCGTTGGTCGCCACCAGGACACCGGCCTGGCGCGTCCGGGCGATGTCCACCTGGTCGTAGCCGGCGCTAAGCAGTTGAATGAGTTTGAGCTCACGGGCCGCCTGCCAGGCTTCCTCGGACAGACGCTCGACGAAGCCCATCAAAACCGTCGCCCCCCGCAGGGCCTCCAGGAACGCCTGACCATGGGCCGGGTCGCTCAGCACAAGCGTGCAGCCCGCCGGCAGATGAGCGCGGGCGAGGGCCACGACCTCGTCGGGCAGCGTTGGGGCCAGAACGATCCGCATTGTTCCTCCGGGTGACAGGACCTCGCTGACAGACGGGCGGGATGGCGTTGACCGATCTCACCCGCCCCGACTCTGGGTCAGTTGTCGGCGCGCGTTCAGCGCCAGGACGGGCGCCTCCACCGCACCGTCGATCGACAGAAGGGCCTGCTCCAGCGGTTGGAGCAGCCGGCGCAGGGCCGCGTCTTTCACATGGTGAAGGGCGTGGGCGGCCGCCTGACGGAAGAGGGGATTCTGAGCCTGCTGCTCGACCGCCTCCAGGAGAGCGTCGAGCGAGTCCGGGGCCAGCCGGGCCAGGCCGTTGGCCGCCAGCCAGCGCACTCCCGGGTCGGGGTCGGCGAGCGCCCGGACCAGGGCCGGCACCGCCGTGGCGGTGCCCACCTCGGCCAGAACGCGCGCGGCCGTCCAGCGGACCAGATCATCGGGCGACTGGAGGAGGGGCAGCACCGCCTCCGTGACCACGCCGCCCATGGCGATCAGCGCATCCATCGCCTCGTGGGTGAACACATCGTGGCGCGGACGCTGCAGCACGGCGGTCAGGGCCTGGATCGCCTCCGGACCGTTGATCCGGCCCAGGGCGCGGATGGCGTGCAGCCGGACCTGGGTGTCCGGGTCGTTCAGGGCCTCGAGGAGGGCTCCGGCGGCGGCGCGCTCGGCCCGTTCGCCCAGCAGGTCAGCGGCCCAGCGGCGAACGGCGGCGGCGGGATGGCGCAGTCCGCGCTGCAGGACCGCGACCTTGGCGGTCTCACTCGGGGCGTCGGCGGGCAGGAAGGCGTGGCGGATGCGCAGGCGCAGCCGGCGGGCTCGCTGCGTGGTCGTCAGCGCCGTGAGCGGCAGGTCGCCCCACCGGCCGAGGGCGGCCGCCTCCAGCAGCCGCTCCCACAGGGCCTGGTCGGTGGCCTGCTGCAGAGCCGTCTGGACACCGAGCTGGACGGTAGGGTCGGTCGTGGTGAGCGCGGCGATGATCTCACGCGTGGCCACCGGATCGGCGGCGGCCGCCCTGGTCAGCATCTCTGCCCAGGGGTGCGCGGTCGCCGAGGGGTCATCGGGCGACCGTGTTTCGCGTGCGGCGTCAAAGGACGACATGGTCTCTCCTCGCTATCGGCGCAGTGGCTGACCGGCACCGTCGGGTGCACTCTCCACCGTAAGCCTACACCGACCGCGGGAGGCCCGTCAACGGCGGGCCGGAGCCGATCTACTGGCCGGCCAGCTGGGGGACCAGCTCCGATTCGGCCAGGCTGCGGCTCTGACCACGGTACTCGTAGTACAGCCGCATCAGGCTCTGGGCCAGCTTCCGCGGGTCGTGGCGGCGCGGGTCGTGGGCGTCGACCACGTCGGCCATCACCACCGTGTAGGCCGCCGTGCCGAGATCGCCGGGGGCGACGGCCGGCACGGTCGGACTGGCGGCGGCGGCTGGCCGCAGGTTGCTGTTGGTCAGAACGTACTGGAAGAGCCCGGGGCCGACATGCTCCTCCAGCACCCGGACGTAGTCCCGGACCTGGAAGTTATCGGTCTCGCCCGGCTCGGTCGCCACGTTGCAGACGTAGACCTTCAGGGCGGTGCTGGCCCGGATGGCCCGGGTGATGTCTTCGACCAGCAGGTTGGGCAGCACGCTGGTGTAGAGGCTGCCGGGACCGATCACGATGAGATCGGCCTCCAGAATCGCCCGGATCGCCTCGGGGTAGGCCGGCGGCTGGGCCGGCTGCAGGAAAAGCCGGCGGATCGGTCGGCCCCGCTTGGGGATGAGGGACTCGCCGGCCACCGTGGCCGCGTCGTCGTACTCGGCGCAGAGGGTGATGTTCTCCAGCGTCGAGGGCAGGATCTGGCCGCGCACCGCCAGCACTCGGCTGGACTCGCGCAGGGCTCGCTCAAAGTTGCCGGTGATCTCGGTCATCGCCAGGATGAACAGGTTGCCGAAGCTGTGTCCCTCCAATCCCTGCCCTTCGCGGAAGCGGTACTGAAACAGCCGTTGCATGAGCGGCTCGACGTCGGCCAGCGCCACCAGGCACTGCCGGAAGTCGCCCGGCGGCAGGATGCCGAACTCGGAGCGCAGCCGGCCTGACGAGCCGCCGTCGTCGGCGACGGTGACGATGGCGGTGAGGTTCGTCGTGTACTCCTTCAGCCCGCGAAGCAGGGTCGAGAGCCCGGTGCCGCCGCCGATGGCCACGATCCGCGGGCCCCGCCGCAGGTACCGGTGCTGGTAGAGCAGATCCACGATGCTGTTGCGGCCGGCGGTCAGGAACGGCGCCAGCAGCGACCGCTGCAGCTGAATCATCGCCACGACCGCGATTCCGATTCCCAGCCCCAGGAAGAGAAGACCGCGGACCGGTCGGTCGATGAACTGCAGGGTGGCGTAGTAGACCCACTCCGGAAAGTGCTGGGTGCGGTAGGCGTGGGTCATCAGGTAGGCGATCCCCAGGCTGGTGAAGGTGATGCCGAAGAGCAGAAGGAGCAGCCAGCGCTTGACGTGCAGACCGGGGTAGAGCCACTTGATCAGAGAGTGCATCGCCTGTGTCCTCCCGCGGCCGGCGGAGTCTTCCCGCCCACCAGAGAAATATAACGTAGACCGGCCCGTCCTGTTATCGCTCCCGGTCCGGGGCGCCTGGCCATTTTCGTCTCCCCCAGAGGGGTCAGCGCAGCAGGGCGTTCATCACCGCCCCGACCAGACTGACGATCAGCGCCGCCAGAACGGCGCTGAGAAAATCCGCCACCCGCACCCCCGGGTAGATCACGGTCGCCAGCCAGAAGAGAAAGCCATTGATGATGAGGGTGAACAGCCCGAAGGTCAGCAGCCGGATCGGGCAGGTGATCAGTAGAAGTATCGGCCGGACCAGCGTGTTCAGCAGGGCCAGGACCGCCGCGAAGATCGCCGCGTCCAGCCAGCGGTCGCTCTGGACGCGCGGCCCCAGCAGCGCCTCGGCGATAAAGACGCTGACAAAGATCGTCAGCCACAGGACCACCAGCTGGGGAAGCCTCATCGCGCCTCGACCGGCTGCAGAGCATAGCCTCCCCCACTCTCCGCCAGCCGCTGCAGGCGCGCCTCCAGCTGTGGCGAGAGCCGGACGGTCGCCCCCGGCCACTCCAGTTCGACAGCCTGCCCGCCGGTCTCGACGACCAGGCGCACCGGCAGCCGGCCCCCGCGGTGGGCCTGCAGCGCCTCGTATACCTCCTGCAGCAGAGCCAGGTCGCGCTGGAGGTCATCGCTGCGCTTCAAGCGGACCACCAGGCAGCGGGGCTCGTCGCGCTCGGTCTGGCCCGTGGTCACGGGCTGTCCGTTCGCCCCGTTGGCGGCCGTGGGGCTGCCATTGGCGGCCGTGGCGTCGGCGGGCCCGGTGTCACCGTCGACGGTGGGGCCCGTGACCGGCAGGGTGGTCTCCAGCCGCACCTCCGCCGGCACCGGCACGTCGGACTGGTAGGGGAAGACCTTCTCCACCACGATCTGCACCCGCTCGTCGCGGCTGTCCACCCGGCCCTGAACGAGCAGGATCTGGTCCTCGCTCCAGAGGTCGCGGGTCTTCTCGTAGACGCGGGGGAAAACGACCAGCTCGACGCTGCCGTGCAGGTCCTCCAGAGTGGCGGCGACCATCGCCTCGCGCTTCTTGGTGAAAAGCGGACGCACCGCCGTGATGACGCCCAGCACCGTCACCCGCTGGCCGGCGTCCTCGGCCGTGAGGTCGCCGCAGGCGGCGGTCACATAGTCGCGCAGGACGCTCAGCGCCTGGTGGAGCGGATGTTCGGAGAAATACACGCCCATCAGTTCTTTCTCCCAGGCCAGCCGCTCCCGCGCCGGCGCCTCTGGCAGGTCGGGCAGGTCGATCCCCAGCGGCGCCGGTCCCGTGCCGAGGAGGTCGAACAGGCTGGCCTGCCCGACCTCGGCCATGCGCTGGCGCTGCTGGGCGAGCGTAAGCAGGCGGTCGAGCACCGCCAGCAGCTGGCTCCGGCGGGCCAGCGCGTCGAAGGCCCCGGCCTTGATCAGGCTCTCCATCACCCGCTTGTTGAGGACCTTGCTGTCCACCCGCTGGCAGAAGTCCTCGATGGACTGGAAGGGCCGTTCCCCTCGCGCCTGGAGGATCGCCTCGACCGCCCCCTCGCCGACGTTCTTGATGGCGGCCAGTCCGAAGCGGATGGCCCGCCGGCCGTCGGCCAGGATCTCGATGGTGAAATGGTCCTCGGAGCGGTTGATATCGGGGGGCAGGACGGGGAGGCCCATCCGGCGGCACTCGGCCAGGGCGGCCGCCGTCTTCTCAACGTTGCCGGCCGCCGCGCTCAGCACGGCCACCATGTACTCTTCCGGGTAGTTGGCCTTGAGATAGGCCGTCTGATAGGCCACCTCCGCGTAGCAGGCGGCGTGGGCCCGGTTGAACCCGTAGCCGGCGAAGGGCTCCAGCAGCTCCCAGATGCGCTCGGCCTCCTCGTCGGTCAGGCCGTTCTGTCGGCAGCCGGCCAGGAAGCGCGGCTTCTCCTGCTCCAGGAGCGAGCGGATCTTTTTGCTCATCGCCCGGCGGACGATATCGGCCTGGCCGAGCGTGTACCCCGCCACCCGCTGCAGGACCTGCAGGACCTGGTCCTGATAGGTGAGGACCCCATAGGTGTCCTTCAGCGTCTCCTCCAGCAGCGGGTGCGGGTATTCGATGGGCTCGAGCCCATGCTTGCGGCGGATGTAGTGGGGAATGTTGGCCATCGGCCCCGGCCGGTAGAGGGCGATAAGGGCGCAGATATCGGCCACCGAGGTGGGTTTGAGCTCCATCAGATACTGCGTCATACCGCGGCCTTCCAGCTGGAACAGGCCCATCGTCTCGCCCCGGGCCAGAAGAGCGAACGTTTTCTGGTCATCGCGGGGCAGATTCTGCAGGTCCAGGGTCTCGTTGCGCCAGCGCTTGACCAGCTCTACCGTCCGTCCCAGGATGGTCAGGTTGGCCAGGCCGAGGAAGTCCATTTTCAGGAGCCCGATCTTGGCGATGGCCGACATATGGTACTGGGTCATCACCCCATCGCCCCGGCTGGTCAGCTGGAGCGGCGTGTGCTCGATCAGCGGGTCGCGAGAGATGACCACGCCGGCGGCGTGGGTCGAGGCGTGACGGGCCACGCCCTCCAGTTTCCGGGCCGTGTCGATCAGGCGGCGGACCGTCTCGTCGGTCTCGTACAACTCCTGCAGGCGGGGGTTCTCGGCCATCGCCTGGTCGATGGTGATCCCCACCGGCAGCGCCGGGATGAGCCGGGCGACCCGGTCCACCTCGCTGTAGGGCAGGCCCAGCGCTCGCCCCACGTCGCGGACGGCGGCCTTGGCGCCCAGCGTCCCGAAGGTGATGATCTGGGCCACATGCTCACGGCCGTACTTCTCGGTCACGTAGGCGATCATCTCGTCGCGGCGGTCGTCGGCGAAGTCCATGTCGATATCCGGCATCTCCCGCCGCTCGATGTTCAGGAAGCGCTCGAAGGTCAGATTGTTGGCCAGAGGGTCGACGTTGCTGATCCCCAGCAGATAGCAGACCAGGCTGCCGGCGGCCGACCCGCGTGGACCGTAGAGGATGCCCTTTTGGCGGGCGTAGGAGACGATGTCCCAGACGATGAGGATATACTGGGCGAAGCCGGTCTTCTCGATAACGTCGAGCTCGTACTCCAGGCGCTGGCGAACGGCCTCGGTCACCACCGGATAGCGCCGGCGCAGCCCCTCTTCGCAGAGAGCGCGCAGGTAGCTTTCGGGCGTATGTCCCTCTGGCACCGCAAACGCCGGAAGATGCACCCGGCCGAACTCCAGCTTCAGGTCACACTTTTCGGCGATCTCGACCGTGTTGCGCAGGGCCTCCGGCAGGTCCGGGAAGAGGCGGGCCATCTCCTCCGGGGAGCGCAGGTAGAACGTGTTATTGGCCATGCGCAGGCGGTCGGGGTCCTCGAGGGTGGTGTTGGTCTGGATGCAGAGCAGGATCTCCTGCGTCTCGTGGTCCTCGGGCAGGATATAGTGGACGTCATTGGTGGCCACCACCGGGATCGCCAGTTCCCGGCTGATGGCCAGCAGCTCTCGATTGACCACCTCCTGCTCGGGCATATCGTGGTGCTGGAGCTCCAGGTAGTAGTTGCCGGGGCCGAACACCTCTTTGTACCAGGCCGCCACCCGGCGCGCCCCGGCCAGGTCGCCCTGCAGGATGAGGCGCGGCACCTCCCCGGAGAGACAGGCCGAGAGGCAGATAAGCCCCTCGTGGTGGGCCTCCAGCAGCTCCCGGTCGATGCGCGGCCGGTAGTAGAAGCCCTCGAGGTGGGCGGCGGTGGTGAGTTTCATCAGATTGCGGTAGCCGGTGAGATCTTTGGCCAGCAGCACCAGATGATAGGGATTCTGGTCGATCTTGGGCCGGCGGTCGTGGCGGCTGTGGGGCGCCACGTAGGCCTCGACCCCGATGATCGGCCGGATCCCCTGCTCCTGGGCGGCGCTGTAGAAGTCGATGACCCCATACATCGCCCCGTGGTCGGTCAGGGCGATGGCCGGCATGCCGTACTCGCGCGCCCGCTTGACGATCTGCTCGACCGAGCCCAGCCCGTCGAGGAGCGAGTACTCGCTGTGGACGTGCAGGTGGACAAAGTCGGGCATGGCACTCCCCGCCTGTCGCGCAGCGCGATTATACCACAGGCATGGGCCTGCCCGTTCGTGGCTGCGGTCACAGTGGTGCAAAAATCACATTAAGAAAAACACCGCGCCGCTCGCCCGGATACCAGGCGAGGGGAGAGGGGGCTGTGGTATAACAGTGACAGAGCCCAGGGGTGGGGGGACGGTCGTGCACATCGGCGTGTTGGGGGCGGGTGCGCTCGGGTTGACGGTGGCCTACCGGCTGGCCCAGCGTGGCCACCGGGTCACGGTCATCGAAAAAGAGCCGCTGCCGGGCGGGCTGGCCAGCGGCTTCCGCCTGGGCGACACCTACCTGGAGAAGTTCTATCATCATCTTTTTCGCAGCGACCGCGAGATCGTCCAGCTCATTCACGAACTGGGGTTGGGAAGCGACCTGGTCTGGCGGCGGCCGCAGACCAGCACCCTCTACGGCGGCCGGATCTATCCGCTGGACTCGCCGCTCCACGTCCTGCGGTTCTCCCCCCTGCCGTTCCTCGACCGCCTGCGGCTGGGCCTGGCCGTCGCCTATCTGAAAATCGAGCGCAACTACCACCGCTTCGCCGGCCAGACCGCAGCCAGCTGGATCGCCCGCTGGATGGGGCCACGGGCCTACGCGGTCGTCTGGCAACCGCTCCTTGTGGCCAAGTTCGGGGAGTATTATGACAAAATCGCCATGCCCTGGTTCTGGGCCCGCGTCCATCTGCGCAGCGCCGCCCTGGGCTATCTGCGCGGGGGCTTCCAGCGGCTCTACGACCGGCTGGCCGCCGCCGTCGTCGCCCACGGCGGGGCGGTGCGCCTGGAGGAGACGGTCACCGCCATCAGCAGCCAGCCGGACGGTCGGGTGCGGGTCGAAACCACCCAGGGCGAGGCCGAGTTCGACCGGCTGGTGGTGACGCTTCCCACCCGCCTCTTTCTCCGCCTGGCCCGTGGGCTGCCGGCCGACTACATCGCCCGCTACGACCGGGGGCTGGCCTACGGCGCCCACTGCGTGGTCCTGGTGCTCGACCGCCCGCTGACCTCGGTCTACTGGCTCAACATCAACGACCCCGGCTATCCCTTCCTGGCCCTGGTCGAGCACACGAATTTCATGTCCCCGGCGGATTACGGTGGACGCCATATCGTATACCTCGGCAACTACCTGCCGATGGACCATCCCCTCTTCCGTCTGAGCGATGGCGAGGTCCTGGAGCGGTTCCTGCCGGCGCTGGCCCGGATCAACCCGGCCTTCCGGCCGGCGTGGGTGCGTGAGGCCTATGTCTTCAAGGCACCCTATGCGCAGCCCATCGTCACGGTGGACTTTCCGACGATCATCGCCCCGCACCGGACGCCGCTGCCCCACGTCTATCTGGCCAACATGTTCCAGATCTACCCCCAGGACCGGGGACAGAACTACAGCGTCCGGCTGGCCAACCAGATGGCCCGGCTGGTCGCGGCCGAGAGCGCCTGAGCCTCTCTCAGGCCGACCGCTCCGATGGCGCCAGGCGCCCCGGGCTGAGGCCGGCCCAGCGCAGGAAGTTGGCGTAGAACCGCAGCCCCAGATCGGCCGATTTCTCGGGATGGAACTGGGTGGCGACGATGTTCTGCCAGGCCAGGACCGCCGGGAAGCGCCGGCCGTAGTCGGCCTCGGCGGCGACGATGGCCGGGTCGGTCGGGTCAGCGTAGTAGGAGTGGACGAAATAGAAGAAGGCGCCGTCGGGGATATCGGCGAAAACCGGGTGGGGGCGGCGCTGCCAGACCCGGTTCCAGCCCATGTGCGGCACCTTCTGGCCGGGCGGCAGCCGGCGCACCACCCCGGCGAAGACCCCCAGACATGGCTGCCACCCGCCCTCCTCGCTCCCCTCCATCAGGACCTGCAGCCCCATGCAGACGCCGAGAAATGGCCGGCCGCTCTGCAGGTAGGTGAGCAGCGGCTCGATCAGCTCGCGCTCCTGTAGCCCGCGCATGATATCGCGGGCGGCCCCGACGCCGGGAAGGATGAGGGCCTGCGCCCGCGCGAGCGGGGCCGGGTCGGCGGTCACCACCGGCTCGTAGCCCAGACGGGCGATGGCCTTGGCCACGCTGTGCAGGTTTCCCGCGCCGTAATCGACGATAACAACCATTCTCTTCTCCCCTGGCTCAGCGGTCCGGAGCGGCTGACGCGGGCGACCGGCCCCCCGCCCAGATGACCTGGAGCAGCGCCCCCAGACCCAGCAACCCGACCAGCACCGTAATGATAACATCCGCGTACGGCACCAGGGTCAGGATCATCAGTATGAGCAGCCCCAGCAGCAGCGCCAGCCAGAGCGGCGGTCGGGGCCCGAACGGCCGGAGCAGCCGGCTGCCCAGGAAGATCGCCCCCAGCAGATACCCCAGCAGCAGCCCCAGGATGTACAGCCCGAAAGCGAGGAGCCCGAGCCACCACCCGCCGGTCACCAGGCCCACCAGCCCGAGCAGGAGCGCGACCACCGGCCCCAGGACCGCCACCAGCAGTCCCAGCCCCAGGCTGGGGAGCGGCCGGTCGCGCAGGAGGCCGAGACCCCGGCGGACGGGCTCGGGGAAAAGCCAGACGAAGAGAAGACCCAGCACGACCAGGCCCAGGAAGCGACGGAGGAGCATCAGAGCCGTCTCCAGTCCCCGGCGCAGCGGGGTGATGGCGGTGTTCGGGGTGAGCGCCTGAACCGGCCCGGTAAGGGTGGCGCCCGGCTCGACCCGGGCCGCCTGCGGGCTCCGGTAGGTGATCGTCCCGTCGACCGTGGCCCCGCTCTGGATGGTGAGGTCCTGGACCTCGGCGACGAGATGGCGGCGAACATGTCCGCCGACCACCAGGTCGCCGGCGCCGACCACGAGGTCTCGGCCCACCTCCCCGACAACGGCCGTCCGGCTGGCGGTGAGGATGGCGTCTCGTCCGATCCGGCCGCTGGCGGTCAGGGTCACCGTGCTCGCCGCCGCCACCAGGTCGCGGTCGACGCTCCCGCTCACCGCGATCCGTCCGGCGGCCGCCCGCACACTCCCACCGACGGTGCCACTCACCTCGAGACTCCCGGCGACCGCCAGCACATCACCGGTCACCGTCCCCACGATCCGCAGGGTGCCCGCCGCCACCACCAGATCGCCGTCGACCGTTCCCTGAACGGTGACCGTCGGACCGCTGGCGTAGAGATCGTCGGCGACGATCTCCCCTGGCCCGACGGTCACCGTTCCTCCGCGTATCTCCATCGCGCTGGCCGGCCGACTCAGCAGCACCGACAGCACGGCGACCCCGGCCCCGAGCCGGAGCAAACGCACAAGACGCGCGATCACAGTCCCCTCCGGTAAGCAGGTGGACCGATCATAGCACGGATGGAGAGCGGACAAACATTTGGTGACCTCGCGCACGGCCGGCGACGGAGGGCCCCGCCGATTAGGGCGGAGGCTGGCATCCGACGTTGAAGGGCACTATAATCTCGAAAGGTCAGCGGCGATGGCCAGATCGACGACGGTCCGGACGTTGCCGGTCGGTTATTTGCCCCTTGCCTTCGGCGGGGTCGTCGGCACGGCGGCGACCCTGACGGCCCTGCGTCTTCTGGGGTTCGACCTTCAGACGGCCGGACGTCCTCTCGGCCTTCGTGACCCCGCTCTTTTTCGGGTGGTGCTTTACAGCCTCTGGGCTGTCATCACCGCCCTCGTTCTGGTCAGGATCCTGCGCCAGCGCGGCTTCGGCCCTGAGGCCCTCGGCTGGCAGGGAACTCTTGACGTCCGGACGGCGGCCACAGCGGCCGCGTTTGCGGGCGCGGCGGTGGTGCTCTGGTTGCCGGTGGACGCGGTTCGGCAGGCGCTGGGCGTCCCCGTTTACTGGGATCCGGCCCAGCGGGGGTTTATCCGGCCGACGATCGGGGAGTTTGTGGCCGCCGGGGTGGCTGGTCTCATCTTCGTGCCGCTGGCCGAAGAAACCATCTTTCGGGGCTATGTCCTGCAGGCCCTCGTCGCCCGGCTTGGGGTCTGGCGGGGGCTGCTGGTGCACAACGCACTCTTTGCCCTCTCCCACGGCGGGATCGGCCCCGGTCTGCCCCTGTACATTTTCGTCTGGTCGTTCTTTCCGGCCCTGCTCTTGATCCGCTACCGGAGCCTCTACCCGGCGATGCTCATGCACGTCCTCAACAATGTCTGGGTGGACCTCCTTATGCCGCTCCTGTTCGGTTAAAAGCCCCCATGGCGGCCCCGCCCGGGGCTGATACCCGGGGGGATTTCCCTTCTCCGGACGAGAGGCTGGTGGGTGGCCCGCCTTATCGCGGTGAAGCTCCGGCCCTAGCCGGGACTGGCAGTCTCCTTGAGCGTGCGGCGAGGTGGGCCGTTCGGGTCAAGGAGAAGAGGCCTGGAAGAACCTGGGCGCGGGTGCGGGGGATGGACGGCGTGGGAGTGCGGGCGCAGGGGAAAGCGAGGGGGAGGCGACGCTGGGTGGCGATGGGGAGGGGGATGCGGGCGGTGAGGACCCGGACGGGGCTGGCGGCAGTGCGGTGGCCCCAGGGGCAGAGGGTCTGAGCCCGGGAACCGTCGCCCAGAGAGGAAGTCTGCTCCCCCACAGGCGCCCGCCGTCTGGCTGAGAGCGCCGCCTTCGCGGCCCGTTGACAAGGCGTGGGGAGCCGCGTAAGATAGGGACACTGGGGGCTGACCTGCTGGCTGTTCCATCGGCTGGCAGCCCCGGCCGAGATCGCAACAAGGGGGTCGCTGCCATGAGCCGGGTCACTGTCACGGTCAACGGTGTCCGCTACCAGAACGAGGTCGAGCCGCGGCTCTTGCTGGTGCACTACCTCCGCGACGTCCTCGGCCTGACCGGGACGCACATCGGCTGCGACACCAGCCAGTGTGGTGCCTGCACGGTGCTCGTCAACGGTCAGGCGGTGAAGTCGTGCACCATGTTCGCCGTCCAGGCCGACGGCGCCGAGATTCTGACCATCGAGGGGCTGGCCCGCGATGGCGAGTTGCATCCCCTGCAGGAGGGCTTCTGGGAAGAGCACGGGCTCCAGTGCGGCTTCTGCACGCCGGGGATGATCATGACCGCCTACCAGATCCTGCAGCGCAATCCCAACCCCTCGGAGGAGGAGATCCGGCGCGGTCTGGAGGGCAACCTCTGCCGGTGCACGGGCTACCACAACATCGTCAAAGCCGTTCAGTACGCGGCCCGGAAGATGGCCGTCAGTTAGCGGCGCCGTCGCCGGGCGGACTATCTGGCGGAGCGGTCCAGCGAGAACGACCCGAAGGAGGGGGCAGCGATGGCAGTAACGAGGCTGTTCGGCGCCGCCGTCCGGCGGCGTGAGGACCCGCGCCTGATCACCGGCCACGGCCTGTTCGTCGACGACATCCGTCTTCCGGGGATGCTCTACGCAGCCATCCTCCGTAGCCCGCACGCCCACGCCCGCATCCGGCGCATCGACGTCAGCCGGGCCCGGGCGCTGCCCGGGGTGGTGGCGGTCTACACCGGCCAGGATCTTCGGGGCAAAGTCGGGGCCATTCCCTGCGCCTGGCTCATTCCCAACGCCGATCTCAAGGTCCCGGAGCATCCGCCGCTGGCGGTGGACACCGTCCGCTACGTGGGCGACGGCGTGGCGGTGGTGGTGGCCGAGGACCGGGGGATCGCCCGCGACGCTCTCGATCTCATCGAGGTGGACTACGAGGTTCTGCCGGCGGTGACCGACGCCGAGCAGGCGATGGCCCCCGGCGCGCCGCAGCTGCACGCCTCGGTGCCGGGCAATGTGGCCTTCCACTGGAAGGTCTCCGGAGGCGATGTCGAGGCCGCCTTCCGCGCGGCCGACGTGATCGTCCGCCAGCGCTTCATCAACCAGCGGCTCATCCCCAACGCGATGGAGACGCGGGCGGCGCTGGCCCAGTACAACCCCGGCAGCGGCGAACTCACCCTCTGGATGACCTCGCAGAACCCGCATATCCACCGGGTGCTCCTCTCCGGTGTGCTGGGGATGCCGGAGCACAAGATCCGGGTCATCGCCCCCGATGTCGGCGGGGGCTTCGGCAGCAAGATCCACCACTACCCGGACGAGGCGATCGTCTGCTTCCTGGCCCGAGAACTGGGCCGGCCGGTCAAGTGGGTGGAGGACCGGCGGGAGAACTTCATCGCCACCACCCACGGTCGCGACCACATCCAGGATGTCGAACTGGCTGCCCGGCGCGACGGGACGATCCTCGGTCTGCGGGCCATCGTCCGGGCGAACCTGGGGGCCTACCTCTCGACGGCGGCGCCCGGGATTCCGACCATCCTCTTTGGGCTGATGCTCTCCGGCGCCTACCGCATCCCCAATATTCACTGCGAGGTCTACGGTGTCCTGACCAACACCACCCCGGTCGACGCCTACCGGGGGGCGGGCCGGCCGGAGGCCACCTATCTGGTCGAGCGGATGGTGGATCTCCTGGCCCGCGAGATCGGCCTGGACCCGGTCGAGGTCCGGCGGCGCAACTTCATCCCAGCCAGCGCCTTCCCCTACACCGTGGCCACCGGCATCACCTATGATAGTGGCAACTACGAGGCGACGCTGGACCGGGCGCTGGCGCTCGTCGACTACCAGAAGTTCCGCGAGGAACAGGCTCAGGCCCGCGCCCAGGGGCGGTACCTGGGCATCGGCTTCTCGACCTACGTCGAGATCTGCGGACTGGGGCCGTCGCAGGTGGCCGGCGCGGTCGGCTTCCAGGGCGGTCTCTGGGAGAGCGCGGTGGTGCGGGTGCACCCGACCGGCAAGGTCTCGGTCTTCACCGGCTCGTCACCGCACGGTCAGGGTGAGGAGACCACCTTCGCCCAGATCGTGGCCGACGAACTGGGGATCCCGCTCGACGACATCGAGGTCATCCACGGCGACACCGACGCCATCCCCATGGGCTGGGGCACTTACGGCAGCCGGACCACGGCGGTGGGCGGCTCGGCCATCGCGCTGGCGGCCCGCCGGGTCCGGGAGAAGGCGCGCAAGATCGCGGCCCATCTGCTGGAGGCGGCCGAGGAGGACGTCGAGTTCCAGGCCGGGCGCTTCTTCGTCCGTGGCGTGCCCGACCGCGCGAAGACGATTCAGGAGGTGGCCCTGGCCGCCTACCTCGCCTGGAACCTGCCGCCGGGGCTGGAGCCGGGTCTGGAGGCCAGCAGCTTCTTCGACCCCTCGAACTTCGTCTACCCCTTCGGAGCCCACGTGGCCATCGTCGAAATCGACCCCGAGACCGGCAAGGTCAGGCTCCGGCGCTACGTGGCGGTCGACGACTGCGGACCGGTCATCAACCCCAAGATCGTCGACGGGCAGGTCCATGGGGGTGTGGCCCAGGGCGTGGCCCAGGCCCTCTACGAGGCGGCCATCTACGACCAGAACGGGCAGCTGCTCACGGGGTCGCTGATGGACTACGCCGTGCCGAAGGCCGACGACCTGCCTCCCATTGAGACCGACCGGACCGAGACGCCTTCGCCGGTCAACCCGCTGGGTGTCAAGGGGGTCGGCGAGACCGGGACCATCGCCGCCACCCCGGCGGTGGTCAACGCCGTCTGCGACGCCCTGGCCCCTTTGGGGATCACGCACATCGACATGCCGCTCTGGCCGGAAAAGATCTGGCGGATCATGCGGCAGGCCCAGCAGCAGCCGGCCTGATCACGCAGGGAGAGGAGGAACCGATGATCCCGAGCGCTTTCGAGTACCATGTTCCCGCCTCGCTCAATGAAGCGGTGGCTCTCCTCCAGCAGTACGGCGATGAGGCCAAACTGCTGGCCGGCGGGCACAGCCTGATCCCGCTGATGAAGCTGCGGCTGGCCACCCCCAAGCACCTTATCGACATCGGGCGGCTCTCCGATCTGGCCTACATCCGACCGAGCGATGGAGGGGTGGCCATCGGCGCCCTGACCACCCACTACATGATCGAATCCTCGTCGCTGCTGCGGGAGATGTGGCCGGCGCTGCCAGAGGCGGCGGGGCTTATCGGCGACGTCCAGGTGCGCAACCGGGGGACCATCGGCGGCAGTCTGGCCCACGCCGACCCGGCTGCTGACTACCCGGCGGTGGTCCTGGCCCTGGAGGCCCAGATCCAGACCCTGGGCCCCAGCGGGACGCGCCAGATCCCGGCCACCGACTTCTTCATCGACCTCTTCACCACCGCCCTTCAGCCCGGCGAGATCATCACCGCGGTGCGGCTGCCGGCGCCCCCGCCGCGCACCGGCTCGGCCTACGTCAAATTCCCGCACCCGGCCTCGCGCTACGCCATCTGCGGCGTCTGCGCGGTGGTCACCCTCGATGCCGAGGGACGCTGCCAGCAGGCGCGGGTGGCCATCACCGGGGTCGGCCCCCGAGCCGTCCGGCGCCCGATGGTCGAACAGGCGCTGGTGGGCCAGCGGCTGGAGGCGGCGGTCATCCGGGCGGCGGCCGAGCGGGCGGCCGATGACCTGGAGACGCTGAGCGATATCCACGCCTCGGGGGAGTACCGTCAGCACCTGGCCCGCGTCTACACCCGCCGGGCGCTCGAGGCCGCCCTGGCCCGCATCCGCTAGGCTGACCGGGACCGGCCCGGCGATCCGGGCGGTACAGAGACAGGCGCTGTCGAGGGGCAGCGGCGCTCGCCGGCTGCCCCGTCCTTTCTGTATAATGCCAGCTGGAGGAGAACTGCATGCCCATGCGCATCGAAGGCACCTATTCCTTCCCCGCTCCCCCCGAGCAGGTCTGGAACCTTCTGATGGATCCGGAGGCCCTGGCCGCCTGTATTCCCGGCTGTCAGCGGTTGGAGCCGCTCGGTGACGACCGCTATCAGGCCACGCTGACCGTCGGCGTGGCCGGGATCCGGGGCACCTATACCGGCACGATTGGGGTGGCCGAGAAGGTCCCCCCGCACTCCTATCGCCTGCTGATCGAGGGCAGCGGCGCCCCCGGCTTTGTCAAGGGGAGCGGCCTGGTTCGCCTCGTCGCCCAGGGAGAGGGGACGGAGGTCAGGGTCGAGGGGGAGGCCGAGGTCGGCGGTGCCATCGCCGCCGTCGGCCAGCGGCTCCTGCAGCCGGTGGCCCGGATGCTGATGAACCAGTTCTTCACCTGCATGCAGAAACGACTGGAGACAGTCGTCAAGGCGGGCTAGCCGGCACGGCGCCTCGGGCTGGCCCGGTGGGGAGTGACGAGGATTGCAGACACGCGCGCAGAATCTGTTGAAGGTCCAGCGGATCGACGACGTTCAGGAGGCCCTGCGCACCCAGGCCTACATCGCCGACCGGGGGCTGGCGACCGCCGTCTTCCTGGCCCTGCGGCTCCGCAAGCCGCTGCTCCTGGAGGGCGAGGCCGGGGTCGGCAAGACCGAGATCGCCAAGGTTCTGGCCCGTCTCCTGGAGACCGACCTCATCCGGTTGCAGTGCTACGAGGGCCTGGATGTCAACACCGCGGTCTACGAGTGGAACTACGCCCGGCAGATCCTCTACATCCGCCTGCTGGAGGCCCAGGGACAGCGCTCGTCCGAGGCGCTGAAGGAGATCTTCGGCCCGGAGTTCCTCATCCGCCGGCCGCTCCTTCAGGCCATCGACGCCACGGAGCCCCTGCCGAAGGTCCTGCTCATCGACGAGATCGACCGGGCCGACGAGGAGTTCGAGGCCTTCCTGTTGGAGCTGCTCTCGGACTTCCAGGTCTCGATCCCCGAGATCGGGACGCTGCGGGCGGTCGAGCCACCGGTGGTGGTCATCACCTCCAACCGCACCCGCGAGATCCATGATGCCCTCAAACGCCGCTGCCTCTACCACTGGATCGACTACCCCAGCCTGGAGAAAGAGCAGGCCATTGTGCGGACCAAGGTGCCGGAGGCCCCGGAGCGGCTGACCCGCCAGATCTGCCTCTTTATGCAGGAGCTGCGCAAGCTGGACCTCTACAAACTGCCCGGCGTGGCCGAGACGCTGGACTGGACGGCGGCGCTCCTGGCCCTTGACCAGCAGACGCTGACCGAGGACGTGGTCAGCGATACCCTGGGCTGCATCCTGAAGTACCAGGACGATATCAAGAAGGTCAAAGCCCAGGCCATCAAGTACCTGGTGGAGAAGGCCCGCAGCGATGGCGGCGCGTGAGCGTCTGTCTCTGGAGGTCCCGGACAGCGGCGGGCATCTTCTGGCCAACGTCGTTCTCTTTGGCCGGCTGCTGCGCGAGGTCGGACTGGACGTGGGGCCGGGCCAGCTGATCGATGCCGCCCGGGCCCTGCTCTGTATCGAGATCAACCGGCCCGACGATTTCTACCACACGCTGCGCTGCACGCTGGTGACGCGCCAGGAGGATCTCCTGCTCTTCGATCTGGCCTTCGACCTTTTCTGGCGACGGGGGCTGGAGACGCGCTCGCTCCTGGCCCAGGCCGACGGTCAGATCCGGGCCCGTCGGCCCCGCGAGCCGGTGCCTGCCCTGCGCCGTCTGCGGGTGGGCGCCACGGCGCAGGAAGAGGGGCACGAGGACGACCAGAAGGCCGAGACCATGGTCGAGCGCCTCTACACCTACAGCGCGGTCGAGGTGCTGCGCAAGAAAAACTTCGAGGCCTTCACCCCGGAGGAGGTCGAACAGGCCCGGCGGCTGATCGCCCGTCTGCGCTGGCGGCTGGCCGAACGGCCGGCCCGCCGGCTGGTGCCGGCCCGTCGAGGCGCCCGGCTGGACCTGCGGCGGACGGTGCGGCACACGCTGAAGTACGGCTGCGAGCCGCTGGAGCTGCGCCGGCGCGATCGCAAGACCAAGAGCCGGCCGCTGGTGATCCTCTGCGACATCAGCGGCTCGATGGAGCGCTACACCCGTTTCTTCCTGCACTTTATGCACAGCCTGCAGAACGGGCTGGAGAACGTCGAGGCCTTCGTCTTCGGCACCCGGCTGACCCGGATCACCCACTATCTGGCCCGGCGCGACATCGGTGAGGCGATGCTGGAGGTCGCGCGCGCGGTCCAGGACTGGTCTGGTGGCACCCGGATCGGCGAGTGCCTGAAGACGTTCAATTACGAGTGGGCCCGCCGGGTGCTGGGCCGGGGAGCGATCGTCCTTATCATCAGCGACGGCTGGGACCGGGGCGATGTCGACCTGCTCCGGACCGAGATGGCCCGGCTCCAGCGCAGTTGCTACCGGCTGATCTGGCTGAATCCGCTCCTGGGCCTGCCCGATTACCAGCCGCTGACCCAGGGCCTCCAGGCGGCCCTGCCCTTCGTCGACGACTTCCTGCCCATCCACAACATCGAGAGCCTGGAGGCACTGGCCGCGCACCTCTGCCGGATCGAGGGGCGGCGCCCGGCCCGGCGGCAACGACGGCTGGCCGAGGAGAGCATGCCGGGGAGGAGCACCGATGCGTGAGGTTCTGGCCGACATCGAGCGCTGGCGCGCCCGTGGTGAGGCGGTCGCCCTGGCCACGGTCATCAAGGTCGAGGGGACGGCTCCCCGGGGCGTCGGGGCCAAACTGGCGGTCTCGGAGAGCGGTGAGATGGCCGGCTCGGTCAGCGGCGGCTGCGTCGAGGGAGCGGTGGTCGAGGCCGCTCTGGAGGTCCTGGCCACCGGCCGCCCGCAGCTTCTGCGCTTCGGCATCAGCGATGAGGAGGGCTGGGAGGTCGGCCTGGCCTGCGGGGGCACCATCGAGGTCTTCGTCGAGCCGCTGCGGTGAGTGAAGATGGCGAGCCTGTATGAGCGGCTGAAGGAGTGTCTCGAGACCGAGCAGCCGGTGGCGGTGGCCACCGTCGTCCGGGGCGAACGGCTGCTCGGTCAGAAGATGCTGGTCTTCCCCGATGGACGGACCGAGGGCACGCTGGGCGACCCGGCGCTGGAGGGGCCGGTGGTGGCCAGCGCCCGGCGCCTCCTCGACGAGGGGCGGTCGGCGACGCTGCCCTTCGACCTGCCGGGCCGGGATGGCCAGCCGGAGACGGTCGAGGTCTTTATCGAGAGCTATCTGCCGGCGCCAACGCTGTTTATTATCGGCGCGGTCCACACCGCCATCGCCCTGACCCACATCGCCAAACTGCTCGGCTTCCGGGTCAAGGTCATCGACGCGCGGGGGAAGTTCGCCACCCGTGAGCGCTTCCCGCACGCCGACGAACTGATCGTGGCCTGGCCGGACGAGGTGCTGCAGAGGGAACGGCTGGACCGCTCGACCTACATCGTCGTTCTGACCCACGACCCGAAGTTCGACGAGCCCTCGCTGCGGGTGGCCCTCCAGAGCAACGCCCGCTATATCGGCGCCATCGGCAGCCGCAAGACCAGCCAGGACCGGCTGGCCCGGCTGCGCCAGCAGGGGTTCAGCGAGGAGCAGCTGCGCCGCATTCACGCCCCCATCGGCCTGCCCATTGGCGCCCGGACGCCCGAGGAGATCGCGCTGGCCATCGCCGCCGAGATGATCGCGGTGAAAAACGGTCGGACGCTGGTGGCGGTCGAGACCCCACCGGTCGAGGCCACGGCGCCGGCGGCTGGGGGCTGAGGTGTACGCCGGGATCGTCCTGGCGGCCGGCGCCTCGACCCGCCTCGGCCAGCCCAAGCAGCTCCTGCGCCTGGGCGGTCAGACGCTGGTGCGCCGGGTGACGCGCGTGGCCCTGGCGGCCGGGCTGGATCCGGTCATCGTGGTGGTCGGCCACGCCGCTCCGGCCGTCCGGGCCGAGGTGGCCGATCTCCCGGTGACGGTGGTCGAGAACCCGGCCTATGCCGAGGGCCAGAGCACATCGCTGGTGGCGGGCCTGCGCGCCCTGCCGCCCGCGACGCGGGCCGTTCTGGTCTTCCTGGTCGATCAACCGTTCGTCACCGCAGAGATCGTCCGCCGTCTTCTCGCCACCTACGAGGAGACCGGCCAGCCGATCGTGGTCCCGGTCCACGCCGGCCAGCGCGGTCATCCGGTCCTCTTCGACAGCCGCCTGCTGCCCGACCTCCTGGCCATCACCGGCGACCGGGGAGCGCGCGAGGTCATCCAGCGCCACGGCGGCCAGGTCGCGCTGGTCACGGTCGCCACCGACGCCGTTCTGCGCGACATCGACACCTGGGACGACTATCAGGCAGCCGTTCTCCAGACCGCCCACCTGGCCGACGAGCAATGATCCTGGTCCACGCCTTTGGCGCGGTGGGCATGGCCTGCCTGCTCATCGCCTACTACCTGGTCTCGACCGGCCGGCTCTCCCCGCAGACGGTTCTCTACCAGGGGCTCAACCTGGTCGCCGGGATCATCCTGGCGGTCTACGCGGCCATCCTCGGGGCCTGGGTCTCCATGGCGCTGAATATCTTCTGGGCGGCCATCGCCCTGCGGGCGCTCATCACCATCCTTCAGGGGACCGGTCGCCCGGCCGCCTGAGAAGGCCTGGCATACCCCTTGCCCTGCTGCCGGGCGAATTCCCCCGGACGCGAGGGCGATGTCCGACGAGAGCCAGGCGCCGATCTTCGCCGGTCAGAAACCGGGAGCGGGCGACTATGTCTGTTCCCGCTGTGGCCACGCCGCCCGACTCACCTACGATGACGAGGTCCTGCCGTCCTGCCGCGACTGCGGCTACACGGTTTTTCTGAAGGCCGCGGGCTGGGGGGCGGCCCAGATCACCGACCTGGCGGACCAGCCCGGTGTCCCGGCGGTGTGAGATGGGCCAGACGCTGATCGAGCGCATTGTCAGCGCCCACGCCGATGGACCGGTTCAGGCGGGCGAGGTGGTCATTGCCCGCGTCGCCCTGGTCTACGCCCACGACGGCACCGGACCGGTGGTCGTCCGGCACCTGCGGGCGCTCGGGCTGGACCATCGTCTGGCCCAGCCTGAGCGGACGCTCTTCTGTCTGGACCACGGGGCCCCGAGCCCCCGCCGCGAACTGGCCGATGAGCAGGCTGCCCTGCGGACCTTCGCCCAGGCCGCCGGCGCGCGGGTGATCGACATCGGTGAGGGGATTTCGCACCAGGTTGTCGCCGAGCGCTTCGTCCGGCCCGGCGACCTCGTCGTCGGGGCCGACGCCCAGACGGGGCTGCTGGGCGGGCTGGGAGCGCTCGGTCTGGGGCTGGGCACGCTCGACACCGCCATCGCCATGGCTCTGGGCCAGACCTGGCTGCGCGTGCCCGAAAGCCAGCGGATCACGCTCACCGGCCAGCCTCCGATGGGGGTGACGGCCACCGATCTCGCCCTGGCCCTCCGGCAGCGGCTGCGGACCACCGGCGCGCTGGGGCGGGCGCTGGAGTTCACCGGCCCGGCCCTCGCTCATCTTTCGGTGGGCGAGCGGCTGACGGTCGCCGCCCTGGCGGGCGAGACCGGGGCGGAGGCGGTGCTCTTCCCCGCCGACGACCAGACCCGTCTCTATCTGGAGGCTCAGGGCCGGGGTCAGGACTGGTGTGCGGTCGCCCCGGACCCGGACGCGGTCTATGTTGGGGACCTGACCCTCGACCTCTCAACGCTGGCGCCACTGGTCGTCCGGCCGCACACGCCCGAGGCGGTGGTCCCGGTGCAGGAGGTCGCGGGGATACGGGTCCAGCAGGTGCTCCTGGGGACGTGCAGCCACGGGCGGCTGGAGGACCTGGCCGCCGCCGCCGCGCTGCTCCGGGGTCGGCGGGTCGCCTCTGGTGTGCGTCTGATCGTGGCGCCGGCCTCGCGCGCTGTCCTGCTGCGGGCGGCGCAGGAGGGGCCTCTGACCACGCTGGTCGAGGCCGGGGCGATCCTGGTGACGCCGGGCTGTGCCAGCTGCGTCGGGATACACCAGGGTATCCCGGCCGACGGCGAGGTGGTGGTGGCGACCATTCCCCGGAACCTCCGTGGCCGACTGGGGAATCCCGAGGCGTTCGTGTACCTGGCCAGCCCGCTGACGGCGGCGGCCACCGCCCTGCGAGGGGTCCTGACCGACCCGCGGGAGGTGCTGGCATGACCGTGGCCCGGCTGATGCACGGCCACGCCTACAAGCTGGGCGACGACCTCACCGTCGCCCACATCATCCCCGAGCGCCATTTCCACCGCCGGCGGCCCCCGGCGACGCTGGTCCCCGTTCTTTTCGAGGACCTGGACCCGACCCTGGCCGGCCGTCTCAGCCAGGGGGCAGTCCTGGTGGCCGGGCGGAACTTCGGTCTGGGCCCGGCCGACCTGGCCATCCCCACGGTGCTGCGCCTGGCCGGGGTCTGCGCCGTGCTGGCCCTCTCCTTCGGGCGCCTCTTCTACCGGAACGCGTTGACCGTCGGCCTGCCGGCGCTGGTCTGCGAGACCACGGCCATCCAGGACGGCGACGAACTGATGCTGGACCTGCCGGCCGGTCAGGTGATCAACGTGAGCACCGGGCAGCGTCTCCCCTGCGGACGGCTGAGACCGGCGGTTCTGCGCTGGCTGGAGGAGGGCGGGCTGATCCCCTACCTCCGGCGCCAGCGCGCGTTCATCGCCTGAGCCCGCCGGCTTGTCGTGCGACCATCCCCCGGGTATACTGGCGCCAGACCAGTCCGTGAGGTCCGGACATTCGGTGGGTGCTGATCCTGGTGGTTCTCGGCGCTCTCGGCCTGTCAGGGGGGCGCCCGACGCCGGCCGGGCGGTGGGATGCGCCGGCCGGCCCGGTCGCGCCGGCGGGTGCCTTCGGTCTGCACGACACGCCCGTGCTGGGCGGGAGCCGCGATCTGGACCGGGCGTTCGCCGACTGGCGGGCCTGGGAGGTCCGCTGGGTGACCGTGCTCAACCCGCGGACCGAGCTCCTGCGGCGGGCGCGGGCCGAGGGGATCGGCGTCATCGCCCGCGTCTGGTCGCCGGCGCCCGGCGACCCCGGCGATCTGGTCACGATCACCCGGCGAATGGTGGCGCTGGGCCAGCGCTACGTTGTCCCGTACAACGAGCCCAATCTGCGGGCCGAATGGGGGAGCGAGCCGGATCCGGAGGTCTTCGCCGGCCGCTGGCTGACGGCCGCCGACACGATCCTGGCTCTGGGCGGGACGCCGGTCCTGACCCCGCTGGCGCCCAACGGCGACTACCCAGAGGACCTGTTCTTCGCCCGCTTTCTGGCGGCCATCGTCGCCGCCCGGGGGCCGGCCTGGCTGATCGAGCACCGGGTCGCCCTGGGGCTGCACGTCTATCTTCAGGAGACCGCCGATGAGGCCCTCCCCTATATCCGGCGCTACACCGACCACGTCCGGGCTCATCTGGGCCACGATCTCCCGGTGCTGGTGACCGAAGGAGGGTTCTGGCTGCCGTCCGGCTCGCCGCCGGCCCGCTATCACCTGGCGGTACAGCGCACGGCCGCGCTGGCCACGGCCGTGCGCCAGGGGCGGCTGCCGGTTCAGGCTCTGACCTTCTGGCTTTACAGCAATCTGGCCCAGGGTGGACACGACGCCCGCTGGGAACGGGCCGTCTGGTTCACGAGCAGCGGCCCCACCCCGCTGGCCGTGGCCGCCCGGCCGGAGATCGCCCTGGCCCCTGAGGAGCCAGCCGGAGAATGAAGCCTTCCTCCCCCGTCTCCCCGGCGGCTCCCGCCGGGCTGCTGCTGGTCCTGCTTCTGGCGGCGGCGTTGCGGCTGACGGCCCTGGAGGCGCTCCCGCCCGGCCTCCATTTCGATGAGGCGGCCAATCTCTTCGACATCCTGGAGGTCCACGCCGGGGCCCGGCCCATTTTCTTCCCGCGCAACAACGGGCGTGAACCCCTCTTTATCTACTGGCAGGCGCTGCTGGCCACCGCTCTGGGGCCGACGCCACTGGCGCTGCGGGTGGCCGGCGCCCTGGTGGGCATCGCCACCATCGCGGCCGTGGCCTTCTGCGCCCGGTCCTTCTGCCGCCTGGTCGGCCTGGACCCCCACCGGGGCAGCCTCTGGGCGGCGCTGATCCTCACCGGTACCTACTGGCACCTGCATTTCAGCCGCTTGGGCCTGCGGACGATCAGTCTGCCGCTCTTTCTGCTGCTGGCTCTTGGCTTTCTCTTTCGGGCCATCGCGCGTCGGCGGACGCGCGGTTTTCTGGGGGCCGGGCTGATGGCCGGCCTCAGCCTCTACACCTACCACGCCGCCCGCCTGCTTCCTCTCCTGCTGGCGCCGCTGATCCTCTGGCTTCTTCTCCGGGCTCGCTCCTGGCGCACCGTCGCCCAGGTGGGCGGTCTGCTCGGCCTGGCCACCGTGGTCTTCGCGCCGCTGGGCTGGTACTACCTTCAGCACCCCGATGTCTTTCTCTTCCATTCGGCCGACGTCTCGGTCCTCAGTCCCCAGGTCCATCGCGGTGACCCGCTGGGCGCCCTGCTCTCTGGCCTCCTCCGGACGGCCGCGCTCTTTTTCTGGTGGGGGGCCGAGAGCGGGGCGGAGAACCTGCCTGGCCGGCCCCTCTACGACCCGGCGCTGGCCCTGCTCTTCCTCAGCGGGCTGGCGGCGGCCCTGGTCGCCAGCCTCCGGCCCGGGTGGCGCGGCCGGGCCGCTCTCCCGCCCGGGCCGGCCTGGCCCTACCGGTTCCTGCTCTGGTGGCTGGTGGTGATGGCGCTGCCGGCGGCCCTCACGGTGAACCCGCCGGGCTTCGTCCGCATCAGCGGGCTGGTGCCGGCGGCCACGCTGCTGACCGCTCTGGGCGCTCTGGTTCTGGAGACGGGACTGACCCGGCTTACGCGCTCTCACCGCCGGCTGGCCACGGGGCTCCCGGCCGTGCTCATCGGCCTGGGGCTGGGCTTGACCGTTCGCGACTACTTCATCCGCTGGGGCGGGAGCGATATCGCCTACGGCTGGATGATGGCCGACAAGGTCGAGGCCGCCGCCTATCTGGTCCAGTGGGCCCAGACCGACCGGGTCTTTCTGGCTCCGCTCTACGCCCAGGACTTCACCATCCGTTTTCTCACCCGGACGGTCTCCCTCGAGTCGTTCGATATCGGCGCCAGTCTGGTCGTGCCCTCGGCCCGCGAGCGGCCGGTGACCTACGCCTTCCCGGCCTTCGACCGTGACCAGCCGCCCCTGGTCCTGGCCCAGCTGCCACCGGGCGCTCAGGATGAGACGGTGTACGACCGGAGCGGGCGCCGGCCGCTCCTGCGGCGGTTGCGTCTGCCGGTCGCGGCCCTGCCGGCGCCGCCGACCCGCTTCCGGGCGCTCTTCGGCCCGGCCATCGCCCTGGTCGAGGAGCACTGTGCCCCGGCGGCCGAGCCCCGGACGCTGCGGGTCGAATTCCGCTGGTTCGCCCGCACCCAGCCGGCCGCCGACGCCACGGTCTTTGTGCACCTGCGCGACGGCGCCGAGAAGACCTGGGCCCAGCGCGACAGTCCCCCCGGCCAGGGCAGCCGGCCGACCTCGAGCTGGCGGCCGGGCGATTACATGATCGACCGGTACTGGCTCCAGCTGCCTCCCGAGGCGCCCGTCGGGCGCTACAAACTGGTCGTCGGGCTCTATCTGGGCGACTGGCGGCAGCGCCTGCCGGTGGCCCGGCCGGATGGCGCTCCCCTGGGTACCGAACTGGACCTGGGGCGGGTCGAGGTGGGGCCGGCGGGGATGCGCTGTCTGGGGCCGGCGGGCTGACTATTCCGCCGCCGTCTCCCAGCCGGGCGCCGGCGGCGGCGGACAGCGTAAGGGACGGTCCTGGCGGTAGCCCAGGGCGTACTCGGCCTGGATGATCTTGTGGACCTCGCGCGTGCCCTCGTAGATGAGGGCCCCACGGGCGTTGCGCCAGTAGCGCTCGAGAGGCTGCAGGCTGGTGTAGCCCCAGGCGCCGTGGATCTGCAACGCCAGGTCGGCAGCCCGCATGGCCGCCTCGCTGGCCACCCACTTGGCCAGCGAGGTCTCGCGGGTGGTGCGCTGGCCCCGGTTCTTTAAAAGGCCGGTCCGGAGGACCAGGAGACGAGAGGTCTCCAGCCCGGCCACCATCTCGGCGATCATCTCCTGGACGAGCTGGAACCGCCCAATCGGCTGACCGAACGCCTGACGCTCGCGGGCGTAGGCGAGGCTGGCCTCCAGGCAGGCCCGGATCAGGCCCAGGCAGCCGGCGGCCACGGTGTAGCGGCCCCAGTCCAGGGCCGACATGGCGATGTAGAAGCCCTCGCCCTCCTCGCCCAGCCGATTGCGGGCCGGCACCCGGCACTCCTCGAAGATCAGGTAGCCGGTGTCGGCCGCCCGGATGCCGAGCTTGCCGGGGAGGGGAGCGCTGCGGAAGCCGGGGAAATCGCGCTCGACAATGAAGGCCGAGATCCCCCGGTGGCGGCTGGCGGGATCGGGGTCGGTCCGGGCGAAGACCAGGAACTGGTCGGCCAGGTTGGCCAGCCCGATCCAGGCCTTGGTGCCGGTGAGAAGGTACACCGCGCCGTCGCGGCGGGCCGTGGTTCGGATGCCCGCCGCGTCCGACCCGGCCTCGGGCTCGGTCAGACCGAAGCCGGCCAGCCGCTCGCCCCGGGCCTGGGGGACCAGGTAGGCCTGCTTCTGCTCCTCCGTGCCCCACTGGAGAAGGGTCAGACTGTTGAGGGCGGTGTGGACGCTGATGGCCACCCGGAAGGCCGTGTCGACGTACTCCAGTTCCTCGCAGAGAACGGCCAGGGCCAGGTAGTCGCGCCCCTGGCCTCCGTAGCGGGTGGGAATGGGCACTCCCAGCAGTCCCAGCTCCCCCAGGCGCTGCAGCACCTGACGGGGATAGCCCCCCTGGGCCTCCCAGGTGGCGATGTGCGGGCGCAGCTCCGTCTCCGCCACGCGTCGGACGAAGGCCCGAAACTCCGCGTAGGCGGGGCCGAGGTCGAGGTCCATCAGATCGGCGCTCCGGCCCGGGCCAGCTCGTTCTTCAGGTAATTGATGGCCTCGATGGTCGAGGGGTCGACCCCGTTGAGAAGGGCCAGGTAGTAACTGACAAAGTCGCCGATGTAGATGGCCGAGAGAACGTGGGCCAGGCTGGTCTCGCCCTGGGCCTCGACGGTGTGGTGGGGGATGCCCCGGCGGCGCAGGAGGTCGGCCGTGATCTGGGTGCGCAGCTGGATCCGGGGGTGGTTGAGGGGCGAGTGCAGGAGCACGACGGCCACAACGTTGGGCAGGGCGGCCGGGTGCTCGTAGCCGACCACCGCGTTGTGGTGGAGTTCGGGCAGGAGGTCGAATTCCGCCCAGTTCTTGCTGTTCTCGTTGACCTGCCCCTTCCAGCGCCGGGCGACCGGGCCCATCAGGCCGCCGCCGTAGACGCAGACGATCCGGCCCTGCAGGGCCTGAGCCAGCTGGAGAGCGGGGTTGCTTTCCGTCCGGTTGTCCGGGCCCAGGATGGTCCGCAGGCGTCGCAGCAGGTCGACGGTCGGCGCCAGGTCAGGGGTGCGGTCGGCGGCGAAGCCCAGGCGCTGCAGGAGCCCCAGGAGCAGCATGAACGAGTAGCCGAAGGCCGCCCGGGGCTGGGCAGGATAGTGAAAGAGCAGGACCGGCGCGCCGGCCCGCTCGGCCATCTCCCGGAGGCGTCCCCCGGTGGTGATGGCCACCAGCATGCTCCCGGCCCGGCGGGCCTGGTCGAAGGCGACCAGCGTCTCCTCGGTCTGGCCGGAGTAACTGGAGCCGATGACCAGCGTCTGGGCGTCCACGAAGCCGGGAAGTTCGTAGTCACGGACCACCGTGAAGGGGACTGGGCACTCGGCGTTGATGAGCGCCTGGACCACGTCGGCGGCGATGGCCGAGCCGCCCATCCCCAGGACGACGATCTGGCGGGCCTGACGGTAGCGCTCGGGCAGGGCCGCCTGCTGAACGATCTCCCAGGCGGCCAGACACTGCTCGGGGAACTCCATTATCCGGTCGAGCATACCGCTCCGGTCCAGACGGGCGATGAGCGCCGGGTCGAGGGTGGCCATGGTCCTCTCCTTCATTCCTAGACGCCCGCCAGCTCCCGGCCCTGCTGCAGCAGGCGCTGGACCCGCTCGGGCGAGGAGGTCTCGGCGTAGATGCGCATGATAGGCTCGGTGCCGCTGAAACGGATGAGCAGCCAGCTCCCATCCGCGGCGGTCCATTTGAAGCCGTCCTCGGTCTGGAAGCGCACGACCGGTGAGCCCTCCAGATCGGTGACCCGGGCCGTGCTCAGGCGCTGGCTGATCTCCGGCCGCCGCTCGGCCGGGAAATGCAGATCGAGCCGGTCGTAGAAGTGCGGACCGACCTTGCTGAACAGGTACTCGACCAGTTGCGACGGGGTGCGCTCCAGCCGGACCATCATATCGAGGAGAAAGAGGCCGGCCACGATGCCGTCGCGCTCGGGGATGTGGCCCCGGAAGGCGTAGCCGCCGCTCTCCTCGCCGCCGACCAGAGCGTTGGTCTCCAGCATTTTGGGAGCCACGTACTTAAAGCCGACCGGCGTCTCGTAGACCGGCACGTTGTAGAGGGCGCCGAGCTTGTCGAGCATGGTGCTGGTCGAGATCGTCTTGACGATGGGCCCCCGCCAGCCGCGCACCTCCAGAAGGTAGAGGGCCAGGAGCGAGTAGACCCGCAGCTGGTCGATGAAGCGGCCGTGCTCGTCGCAGACCCCCAGCCGGTCGGCGTCGCCGTCGGTGGCCAGTCCGACCTGGGCCTGGACCTGGGGCACGGTCTGGAGGAGCCGGCCCAGGTTGCGGGGGATGGGCTCCGGGGCCACGCCGCCGAAGTAGGGGTTGCGCTCGGCGTTGAGCTCGATGATCGCGGTGCGTCCCCCGCCGATGAGCCGCGGGTACCAGCCCATGCCGGCGCCATACATGGCGTCGACCACCACCCGCAGGCCGGCCTGGCGCAGGGTCTCCAGATCGACCAGCGTGCCGACGTGAGCGCTGTAGGCCGGCGAGCCATCGAAACGGCGGAGAAGACCGCACTGTTCGGCCCGGTCCGCTGGCATCCGCCAGACGGTGCCGCGCGTCTGCAGGTCGGCGATCCGGGCCTCCAGCCGGGCCAGCGTCTCCGGACTGGCGGCTCCCCCGTAGTCGGAGCGGACCTTGAAGCCGTTCCAGATGGCCGGATTGTGGCTGGCGGTGATCATCACCGCCCCGGCCGCCCGCTGGTGGACCACCGCGAACGAGGCCACCGGGGTCGGCGTCGGCCGGTCGCAGAGCAGGGCCGGAACACCGTTGGCCGCCAGCACCTCGGCCGCCGCCGCGGCGAAGTGCTCCGAGGCGAAGCGGGTGTCGTAGCCGACGACCAGGCCACGGTCGGCCAGACCACGCGCGCGGACGTCGTCGGCGACCGCCTGGGCGCAGAGACGAACGTTGGCCATCGTGTAGTCGGCCCCGATGACCGCCCGCCAGCCATCGGTGCCGAAGCGCAGGGGCTGGACTGGCATCACCCTCTCCCCTAGAACGTGATCGACTCGGGCGCGAGCACGCGGTCCGGCCAGAGCCGGAGCCCGCGGCTCAGGTGGTTCCCCCGGCCAATTGTACAGCGATCGGCGATGACCGCGCCATCGGTCACCCGCACCTCGTCGTCCAGGGCGCAGCCCTCAGCGACGATGGCCGACTGGACGACCGCCCGGGGTCCGATCCGGGTTTGCCTCCAGATGACGCTGTCCTCGACATGGGCACCCGGTCCGATGAGACACCCCGCCCCGATGACCGCCGGCCCCACCACCGTGGCCTCCGGGCCGATCTGAACCCCCTCCCCCAGGACCACCGGCCCGACCAGGCGAGCGCTCGGATCGATCCGGCAGCCCGCGCCGGCTGTCACCCCCTCGCCGGGCGCGCAGCCGGCGAGATGGCGGGGCGCCCGGCCGGTCAGGAGATCGCGGTTGACCTGGAGGTACTTGGTCGGCGTTCCGATGTCGATCCAGTAGCCGGCCGAGGGGTAGCCGTAGACCGGGGCGCGCTCGGCGACCAGTGTGGGGAAGAGGTCGCGCTCGAACATCGTGAAGCGGTCGGCTGGGATCCGGTCGAGCACCGCGGGCTCGAGGATGTAGGTGCCGGCGTTGATGAGATTGGTCGTCACCTGGTCAGGACGCGGCTTCTCCAGGAAGCGCCTCACCCGGCGGTCCGGGGCGATCTCGACCAGACCGTAGGCGGTGGGGTTCTCGACCGGGGTGAGGGCGATGGTCACCTGGGCGCCGGCCTGGCGGTGGAAGGCCAGCATGGCCTGGAGGTCCAGATCGGTCAGGATATCGCCGTTGAACACGAAAAAGGTGTCGTCGAGGTAGCGGGCCACGTTCCTGACGCCCCCGGCCGTGCCCAGGGGCGTCTCCTCGACCACGTAGGTCAGACGGACCCCAACGGCGCTCCCGTCGCCGAAGTAGCGCTCGATGCTGTCCGGACGGTAGCACAGACTAAGGATCACGTCCCGGATGCCGTGGGCGGCCAGGTAGGCGATGACGTGTTCGAGGAAGGGGCGGTTGGCCAGCGGGAGCATCGGTTTGGGCCGGAGACAGGTGAGGGGGCGCAGGCGCGTCCCCTCGCCGCCGACCAGGATCACGGCCTTCACGGTCGCCACTCCTCACCAGAGTCTCGGGGCACGCGCCGACCAGGCCACGGTGGGGCTAGGTCCCCAGCTCCCACGAGGCCAGGTAGCGCTCCTGCTCCGGGGTGAGCGTGTCGATGGCCACCCCCAGGGCGCTCAGTTTCAGGCGGGCCACCTGCTCGTCGAGGGCGCGCGGCACGCCGTAGACCCCGACCGCCAGTTTCCCGCGCTGCTGGACCAGGTATTCCACCGCCAGGGCCTGGTTGGCGAAGCTCATGTCCATCACCGTCGGGGGGTGCCCCTCGGCCGCCGCCAGGTTGACCAGCCGCCCCTCGGCCAGCAGGTAGACCCGACGGCCGTCGGCGTAGCGGTACTCATCGACCAGGTCGCGCAGACGCCGCCTGGCCACCGCCAGTCGCTCCAGGGCCGCCAGGTTGATCTCGTCGTTGAAGTGACCGGCGTTGGCCAGGATCGCCCCGTCCTTGAGCCGGACGAGGTGGGGGGCGTCGATAACGTTGATGTTGCCGGTGGCGGTGATGAAGATGTCCCCGTGGGCGGCGGCCTCGGCGATGGGCATCACCTGATGTCCGTCCATATAGGCCTCCAGCGCCCGGATGGGGTCGACCTCGGTGACGATGACCCGGGCTCCCAGGCCCCGCGCCCGGGTGGCGATGCCCCGTCCGCACCAGCCGTAGCCGCAGACGACCACCGTCTTGCCGGCCAGAAGGACGTTGGTCGCCCGCATCAGCCCGTCCATGGTGCTCTGACCGGTGCCGTAGCGGTTGTCGAAGAGGTGCTTGGTGTCGGCTTCGTTGACCGCGATGATCGGATAGCGCAGGACGCCGGCCCGGTGCATGCTTCGCAGGCGGATGACCCCGGTCGTGGTCTCCTCCGTGCCGCCGATGACCTCGCTGAGCAGGTCCTGGAGCTCCTTGTGCAAGGTCGTGACCAGGTCGGCGCCGTCGTCCATTGTGATGTGCGGCCGGATGGCCAGAGCGCTGCGGATGTGCCGGTAGTAGGTCTCCTCGTCCTCGCCCCGGATGGCGAAGACCATCAGGCCGTAGTCCTGCACCAGCGCTGCCGCCACCTCGTCCTGGGTCGACAGGGGATTGGAGGCGCAGAGGGCGATCTGGGCCCCGCCGGCCTGGAGCGTGCGCATCAGGTTGGCCGTCTCCGAGGTGACGTGCAGACAGGCGGCGATGCGAATCCCCTCCAGAGGGCGTTCGCGGGCGAAGCGCTCGCGGATCAGCCGCAGCACCGGCATCTGGCCATCGGCCCATTCGATGCGGAGCCGTCCCTGAGGCGCCAGGTTCAGGTCTTTGACATCGTGCTGCGGCTGGACGTCAGTCGCCATTCTCCTCTCCCGTCTCGAAACTGGTGAATTCGCGGAACTCGCGGTAGCGGGCGGCGATGGCCGCCCGGTCCAGCGTCAGCAGCCGCTCGACGCTGAAGGCCTCGCAGGTGAACGAGGCTACCACGCTGCCGTGGACCAGCGCCCGACGCAGAGCCGCCATCGTCACCCGCGGACAGGTGGCCAGGTAGCCGAGCATGCCGCCGGCGAAGCTGTCGCCGGCTCCGGTCGGGTCGCGCACCTCCTCCAGCGGGTAGGCCGGGGCCACGAAGTAGTGGTCGTTGGCGAAGAGCACGCAGCCGTACTCGCCCTTCTTGACCACCAGGGCCCGCGGGCCCAGGGCCAGGATCCGCCGGGCGGCGGTCAGCAGCACCGGATGCTGCGCGTACTCCCGGACCTCGGCCTCGTTGAGCGTGACGATGTCCGCCCGCTCCAGGACCCGCGTGAGGGCCGCCCGCTTGTGGGCGATCCAGTAATTCATACTGTCCACGACCACCAGCTCCGGCCGCTCCACCTGGTCGAGAACGCGCAGTTGCAGGTCGGGGTCGATGTTGGCCAGAAAGACGAAGCGGGCTCGGCGATAGTCGGCCGGCAGATCCGGCTGGAAGTCGGCGAAGACGTTGAGATGGGTCTCCAGGGTGTGGGCGTGGTTGAGATCGTAATCGTACCAGCCCACCCAGCGGAAGGTCCGGCCCGGCCGGACCTGGAGCCCCCGCAGATCGATCGGCCGCTGGCGCAGCCACTCCAGGTACCGGGCCGGAAAATCCTCACCGACCACCCCGACCAGGGCCACGGGCGTGTACAGGCTGGCCGCCAGCGCAAAGTAGACGGCCGATCCCCCCAGGGCGTCGGTGACCTTGCCGAAGGGCGTCTCGACGGTGTCCAGGGCGACCGATCCCACCACCAGGACCGCCATCAGCTGCCTCCCTGGCGCGCCCGCGCCACCGCTGCGGGCAGGGTCTCGCTGTACGGTGGGGCCACCACACCCACCTCGGTGATGATCGCCGTCACCAGCCGGTGCGGGGTGATGTCGAAGGCCGGGTTGCGGACGCGCACCCCCGCCGGGGCGATGGGCTGGCCGGCGATGGTCGTCACCTCCTCCGGCGAGCGCTCCTCGATGGGGATCTCGGCGCCCGAGGGCACCGCCAGGTCGACGGTCGAGGTGGGAGCCGCCACGTAGAACGGGATCCGGTGGGCTTGGGCCAGGACGGCCAGGCTGTAGGTGCCGATCTTGTTGGCCACGTCGCCGTTGGCGGCGATGCGGTCGGCCCCCACCAGGACCAGTGAGACCTCGCCCCGGGCCATCAGGAACCCGGCCATATTGTCGGTGATCAGCGTCGTCGGGATGCCCTCCTGGAGCAGCTCCCAGGTGGTCAGGCGCGCGCCCTGCAGGACCGGCCGCGTCTCGTCCACCAGCACCTCCAGCGGTTTGCCCTGGGCCACGGCCGTGCGGATGATCCCCAGGGCCGTGCCGTAGCCGGTCGTCCCCAGGCCGCCGGCGTTGCAGTGGGTCAGAATCCGCGCGCCCGGTGGGATCAGGTCGGCGCCAAAGGCCCCGATCTGCCGGTTGGCCCGGTCGTCCTCCTCGGCCAGCCGGTGGGCCGTCGCCAGCACCGCCTGGCGGATGGCCTCCGGGTCGTCCGGCGCCGCCGCTGCTGCCTGCAGCACCCGATCGATGGCCCAGAAGAGGTTGACGGCCGTGGGCCGGGTCTGGCGGAGGACGGCCGCCGCCGCCCGCAGATCGGCCCGCAGGGCCTCCGGAGTGGTGGCGGTCGAGGCCCGGGCCGCCAGCGCCAGGCCGTAGGCGGCGGCGACGCCGATGGCCGGCGCCCCACGGACGACCAGCCCTTTGATCGCCTGGGCGACCTCCTGATAGGTGGTGCAGCGGCGGAAGGTCTCTTCACGCGGCAGGCGCGTCTGGTCCAAAAGGACCAGGGCCTGACCATCCCAGATCAACGTCCGGACCATCGGGCTGCCTTCAGACCGGCTCCGGGCTCAGCGGGCGCGCTGGGTCTGGGGCGCGGGCTGGGTGCGCGCCGGCGGGCGCCGCTCCGCCGACGGACGGGGCCGGGC